>Ga0065711_1026651_pt1 | contig 63584 bp, 34 predicted proteins | sample Hoacrofraction12_FD_59098 | JGI IMG/M metagenome (GOLD analysis project Ga0065711, IMG submission 59098) | Hoatzin crop microbial communities from Cojedes, Venezuela - Epithelial fraction 12 v2 (version 2) | ecosystem: Host-associated > Birds > Digestive system > Esophagus > Crop | place... | reverse complement strand
GGTGGGACTTTCAAAAACTGGGATACTCATTTAGCAAAGGCCACCTGGTTGGTTAACACCAGGGGATCCACCAACCGGGCTGGTCCTGCCCAGTCAAAACCTCAGCGCCCCATAGAAGGGGATAAAGTCCCTATAGTGCACATGCGGAACATGTTAGGGAAGACAGTCTGGGTTAATCCTGCCTCAGGCAAAGGCAAGCCCGTCCACAGGATTGCTTTTGCTCAAGGACCTGGGTGTACCTGGTGGGTAATGCGGAAGGATGGGGAAGTCCGATGTGTACCTCATGGGGATTTGATTTTGGGTAAGAATAGTCCATAAATAAATAAATTGTATACAGTTAATTGTTAAATAACCTTGTTACTGTCTGTTATCACTGTTATAATTGTTATGTGTTATACCAGTAGTAGCATAGTAAGAATCGTCCAGATTAAAGAAGGATGGACTTTTTGATGAAACCTAGCAGAGCACAGCGATGATGGGACTGGACCTGGTTTTCAGCAACTGGCACCCAGCAACTTCATCGAGATTGACGTCTCCAACCTGCAGACTGTGGGCATGGGCCGCACCAGATACATCAGCCGTGAGCTCCGGATGCAGCAAGTGACCGCCCATCACCTCTGCTGCCACGGAAGACCGTTACGACAGATGGAGCCTGAAGTCATGGATTAAATGAACTCAGCGGACACTTTAGAGTGATGATCCCTAGACTAAGGGAATGATATCTGGAGACAGGAGAAGTGGTGGTGATCAACTGGACAATGGGGGACCTGGGCATGACATAGATGGTAAGGAATAAGCGGTGAATTATGTCCTGGGTTTGGCCAGGACAGGATTAATTTTCACCGGATCCAGGAAGGGAATCCAGGAAGGGACACAGCCGGGCGGGCTGACCCCACCTGGCCAAACAGAGCAGGGTATTCCATACCATATGCCGTCATGCTGGGTTCCAGTGGGGGGGGCACACGCAGCAGGAACTTACTTGCGGCTCGGGAGTTGGCCGTGGCGGTCGCGGAGGGCGGTTCTCCGGGTTGTGTGGTTTGTGTTGTGTTTTCTCCTTATCTGTATTGTTGTTGTTCCTGTTCCCTTTGTTTGCTGTTCTGTTAAACTGCCCTTATGCCGACCCACCAGTTTCTACCTCTTTCTTTCCATTCTCCTCCGCACCCCGGCGGGGGGAGGGGTGGCCGCGTGGCACTTTTGTTGCTGGTGGCAGCCGAACGAGAACAATACCTGGAAAGGATTATTCCTGATCTTAACCTAAAACTGAGAATCTTTATTTTTAGTGCCACTCTTCACCTTTTGTTATCTTCCCTGTATCTTTCTTTCAGTAAATTCAGTATCTTTAGGAGGAATCGCAGTTTGCTTGTTATAGGGGTGGGGGTTTTAAAGAACCTGGATGAGGGTTTTAGAGAAGTTATTTGGTTTAGCTGTTTCAGAACCATCAGCGAACATGATATACCACTTGTCAAAGACCAACTTTAGATCTTATTTAAGGAAAATTCTTACTAAAGGATGCATGAATAAGAGGCTTCATGCAAAAATACAGAAATAGAGGTGTTTTTTTTTACACTTCAGACAAATAAACCAACAATTAAATAAATAAAACAGAAAAAAAATTGGAAGAAACTTCTATAGCTTTTCAGTCTTCTAAACTGGGGCATATTGTAGAAGTAGTTAATGCTACCCACACACAAACATGTATTTTCACAGACCTATGGATACGTGGGTAGAAGTTGTGGTGGGCATGGGCAGCACAGGCAGCATGGGCAACCAAGGCAGCCAGAGTCAATGGGCAGGATTAGCTGCTGCTGCCATTTGAACACCCAGCTTCACTCCTTCCTTATGTCTCCTTTCTGCTGACAGGAAGTCCATTGCCCATCTGGGGAGTGGAGGAAACAAGTCCAGTTCTCCTGTATAATGCTTCAGGAAAGTCCTGTACTTCAGAGAACAGGAAAAGAAGTGGAGTTCTTAGAGTCAGAACTTTACAGAATTTAAGACACAGAGAGAGAGAGATGTCTCCACTCACAGTCCCTCTGTCTGCTTACCACTGCCCCAGGTTCCCTCTCCGCCAGCACAGCAAAACTGAACTTTGCTCTTGCCAGTGAAGATAATAAAAAAAAAGGCATTTTGTTCCTCCTACTTAGTTTTTGTAACAGCAAAATCTGGGGCAGGTCATTTCAGTTTTGTCCAGCCTTTTAAGAGTCTCCATGTACTTTATGTTCTTTACACTGTCTTCCTCCACAGATTACTTTGATATAACAGGTCAGCAGTAACCTTATCAATGAAGTTTAATTCTTATGATCTCAGTCTGGAATTGCAAACACTTCAACAAATTCTGTGTGCTCCTACAAGGAGACACAATGATCACAGACTTCAAGTCCCTGCTGAACCAGTCTTTCTTTAGGTATAACCTTATTTAAAAGCCCAGAAGCTAATTCCTATTCCAAAGCTAATTTTTTATATCAAATTTTTTAAAAATTTGTATGTGTTGTTGGATCATTGCTCAAGCTTCACTGTAAAGAATTTTTTCCCAAGCAAAATAAGCAAGAAGACTGTAAATTTTCATATTAATATTTAAGTGTAAGTTGATATTTAACTATTCTCAGTTTATGTTGCTGAGCAGGCAAGGGAAAAATTGTGCTCAACATCAAAAATAAGTTTTGATCTGTCAGACACCATAAATTATATCAGCTATGAAAGGTTCATTTGTCATTAACAACCAATCATATCAAAATACCTGTTTCCTTTGTGTAAAGCATTTTAAAAGGACTGCACTGAGCAATCAGTGTATTTAATATTAAAAATGAAATTTGCCGTGCATAGACACCCACAGCCAATGAGCTAACACAGGTGTCTTCAGTCATCTGTCATGTCCTGTAGGTCCTGGTGTCATAATGATGTAGCAATACAAGAACCGCAGTATGGTAATATTTTACTGTTCTGTTCCTCATCCAAAGGAACTTCATGTCTCCTTCTCATGAACAATCTGATATAAACTATATGACATTTCTCCTCTCAACCATAAGGATAAGCTGATAATGCTGAAGTGTCAGCAGATCTTTGACGTAAATCAATGGTCACAAGAGACTTAACTAGGAGACTGAGGAAGAATATAATAACAGAGCAATCTGCTTACCAAAAAGAACACTTTTCGTTTTCAAAAACAGCTAAATTTTAGCAAAGCGCCTTCTAATTCAACTATGTGGTTAGTTAGCATTTTTCGAAGGATACGGAAGAACACTTGAAATTGCAATGTGTGATAATTAATACATAGCTGAGATGGAGAGGTATCATTATATAACTATTATTTCAAGGTCACTAAAATTCATTTAGGAAGGAAATTTGTACAGTACATCACCAAATGGACTTAATATCTTTAAAGGAAAAAGGTGTCTTTCTTGCATTTTGGATTGTACCAAGAAAAGTAGAAATGAATCCAGGTTTTCTGATCTTCATGTTAGGCAATTTTACAGCTACCATGGCCAAATCCTGACATGTGTTTCCATGTAGAAGTTTAACCAAGGGAGAAGAAATGGGGGGAAATGTTTTGACAACCTTATTAATTTTTGAGTCATCATTTTGTTAGCTTACATGACCTCAGACACTTAGGATTCAAAAGAATATAAAATGATTATAAGTTCAGACTTATAAATGTTATATGATTGGTGAGGCACTGGAACAGGTTGCCCAGAGAAGGTGTGGATGCCCCCTCCCTGGAAGTGTTCAAGGCTAGGTTGGATGTGGCTTTGAGCAACCTGGTCTAGTGGAAGGAGTCCCTTCCCATGGTAGAAGGTTGGAACTAGATGATCTTTAAGGTCCCTTCCAACCCTTACCATTCTATGATTCTATGATAATACTTTATAATATTAAATTTTACAAAATATTGGAACTGATAATGATTGGCAAACAGAAATATTTTGTCCTGCCAAAATTATCCTTAAGGATCTCCAAGCTTTTTGAATACCTGAGATATTTGGAGTCTTCACTATGAGCAGAAAATGAAAAAGAAATCTTTCAATCAATGTTCCAAATACTTTCATACTTCTGCATCCGAATATACTGAAGATTTAGTATTTTTTCTGATTTCTAGAATTCCTGTAGATTATATATCTAACTATTCAACATTACAGTAGCAGAGGTCAATGAAGTATTTAAATGAAGGGTAATTAATTTCTTTCCTATAATTATTAGAAGCAATTATTAATTACAAATTAAGCCACACTTGTGCAGCTCTCAAATACCATGAGCCGAGCATGTGCTAATCTGTTTTCAGAAGAGTTCTCTGCCGCCATTGTATTAGTTGATCAGTAGTTGCAGAATCTTGTTAATCACATCATCTACCTGGAATTCTGATCCAGGTGAAAGATGTACCTGCCAATGGGAGGGGGGTTAGATTAGAGGATCTTTAAAGGTCCCTTCCAGCCCAAACCATTCTATGATTCTATGATTCTGTAAGGCCTTTGATACTTGCCCTGCCTGCCCTCCAACCCCTCAGCATTCTTGCCTCTAAATTGGAGTGATAAAAATTTGATGGAGGGACGATTAGATGGATAAGGAATTGGCTGGATGGCCATGTCCAAAGAGTTACAGTCAACAGCTTAATATCCAGATGGAAAGCAGTGAGGAATGCCATCCCTCAAGGGTCCATACTGGGACTAGTATTGTTTAATATCTTCAATAATGACATAGACAGTGGGGTTGAATGCACCCTCAGCAAGTTTTTGCATGACACCGAGCTGAGTGGTGCAGCTGATACACTTGAGGGAAGGGATACTGTCTGTAGGGACCTTGCAAAACTTGAGGAGTGGGTCCATGTGAACCTTATGAAGTTCAACAAGACTAAGTGCAAGGTCCTGCATGTAAGTAGCAGCAATCCCCAACATCAGTGTGGACTGGGTGATGAATTCGTAAGAGCAGCCCTGCAGAAAAGGACTTCGGCTTACTGGTAGATGAAAAATTAGATATGAGCCAGCAATGTGTTCTTGCAGCCCAGAAAAACATTCATACTTTGGGCTGCATAAAAAGAAACCTAGCCAGCCAGTTGAGGGAGGTGATTGTGCCTCTACTCTGGTCTCATGAGACCTCACCTGGAGTACTGCATTCAACTCCGGGGTCCTCAGCACAAAAAAGACATGGACCTGTTAGAGTGAGTTGTCCTGGGTTCGGCCAGGACAGGGTTAATTTTCACCAGATCCAGGAAGGGAATCCAGGAAGGGACACAACCTGGCCAAACAGAGCAGGGTATTCCATACCATGTGCCGTGATGCTGGGTTCCGGGGGAGGGGGGGGCGGCGCAGCGGGAACTCACTTGCGGCTCAGGAGCACACATTGACGGCCGTGCGGGAGAACGGCTCTCCGGGTTGTGCGGTTTGTGTTGTGTTTTCCCCTTATCCGTATTGTTGTTGTTCCTGTTCCCTTTGTTTGCTGTTCTGTTAAACTGCCCTTATCCCAACCCACCGTTTTCTGCCTCTTTCTTTCCATTCTCCTCTGCACCCTGGCGGGGGGAGGGGCGGCCGCGTGGTGCTTTTGTTGCCAGCTGCAGCCAAGCCAGAACATAGGTACAGAGGAGGACCACAAAAGCGGTCAGAGGGCTAAACACCTCTGCTGTGAAGAAAGGCTGAGAGATTTGGAGTTGTTCAGCCTGGAGAAGAGAAGACTCTGCAGAGACCTTATTGTGGCCTTTCAGTATATAAAGGGGGCTTATTAGAAAGATGGAGAAAGACTTTTAGTGGGACCTGTAGTGACAGGACAAGAGCCAATGATTTTAAATTGAAAAAAAGTTAGATTTAGATTGGATATAAGGAAGACTTTATTTACAATAAGGGTGATCAGGGAGTGGAACAAGTTGCCAAGAGAAGTTGTGGATATCCCATTCCTGGAAGTGTTCAAGGTCAGATTGGATGGGGCTTAGAGCAACCTGATTGAGTGAAAGATGTCCCTGTCCATGCATGGCAGGAGAGTTCGACTAGATGGTCTTTGAAGATCCCTTCTAATCCATATTTTTCTATGGTTCTGTGATCTTCATGTCTCATTTCTTCTTATTCTTGTCTTCCGCTAAATACACCCTAGATAATGCAGGTGTTGTGACCCAGTTTTTAATCTTGGATTCATCTTTGGCAAGAATGTACATTTGCTTTCTGAACAGCTGACTTCATACTCAAGAATGCATATACTCATGTTAGAAGCGTTATGATAGGTAACATCTACAGAGGTATTTATAATCAACTTAATGATTTGTGAAAGTCTCAGTAACTCTGAGAGGATTTTCTCTTCTTTTGTTCAGATTCTTCTTCCTGAAAGCAAAATGAAATAGAAAGTCTTTCTTCTGTGTGTGCTATCCTCATTCATATTTAATGCATTTATTTTGCTTGAAACTATTCCTGACCAAGAGATTTCACGAGCTGAGTAATGCCATGGAGCTCTGACTTCCCTGTTATTAAGACTCTACCATGATTTCAAATACCAATTCTGGCCTGTCTTCAATAATATTGTATTTACTCTGTGCATTTGTGCCAAAGGTTTGAAGACTCGCATGTGTTTTTCAGCATAATTCAACAAAGAGATGTTGTTCATTTGCAGCTTCGGAGGTTTGTATAGTGCAGTCTGAGCACTTAACACCAGACTAAAATTCATCTACAACATCAAAACATTTTCTTCTACTTTCTGAAAATAAATCTTTGGATACATAACAGGAAACTCATTAAAAAACACTATTACTTTCCCCTCATCCCACCCCCACACCCCCCCCCAAAAAAATACTGAATACCTGCATCTGTCTAAATACTTTGGGAAAAATGTATGTTATCTGATAAAATTGGGAAGTTTTTATGTGGGCTGTTGCAATGCGGGCTGTGGCAATGTCCTGGGTAAATCCAGGCTGGGATCCAGTTAGATTAGTCCCCATGAGAGTCTGTTATCTAGAAACAGAGATTCCTTGAGGAAAGGAAATTAGAGAGCTGTGTAAGCACTTAAATTAATTGATGTTGTATTTAAAACTTAAATTTTTTAATAGTACCTTCTGTCTTGAATCCCAAGTCTTCTTCCAACCAAGGGAACAGACCAGGAAAAATAGGAAAAAAAGAACTTATTTTTTGTGTTTTGTCTGGGTAGGTTTTTTTCATTGATTCACTCCAGTGTTACATATTTATTGTACCTAGATATATGATCTAAACCTCACAAGTAAAACACAGCAACTTTAGTTCATGATCCTGATCTTTCCTTGTCAAGATGTGACAATCAAAACTGACTACGTTTTAGAATTAATATCAGTCCCATCCTTTACTGTTACATACACACTGACTCTGAGAAAGCACGTTCCACACTAGACTAGAAATGCAATTAGGGAAATACAGAATATACTGCTTCTCTCATGTGTTTGTCTTCCACCATTTTTAGAATGTTCACTGAAGCATGCCAAATACTCTGTGAAACCAGCAGCTCTCACTTTTTGAAACTTACACCCTGTATTTTTTTGTGCCTGTTCCCTGTATAATCATGCTGGAGCAAGTTTTGAAAACAAATTTCATATGATGGGAAGTAGATGACTCATAATTTGCAGAGTATTCTTTAATGAACTGTAAAAGACTGTATTATTGTATGACATAGTAGATACTTAACCCACACTGCCAGCTACTCTAACTATGCAAATATGTGTTTTGAAATTATTGTTGCTCTAATAAAAGTAAAACTTCTATATATAACATTAACAGCAAATATTAAATCACATGCAGATGTACAATAAGTCTGTTACGTTGGGTTATACAAACAACATACAAACTGCAGTGAAAACAAGCTTCATTGCACTAGCCTATTTGAAACATAGATCAATGGCATAAATGAATTTAGAGAAAAAAATCAGTATAAAACTAGGTAATATTAGATTAAAAATAGATGGAATACTCGTAATGGAGGAAGCCTTTGGAGATACCTAAAGAGTGTTCAGACTCTGAGAAATGTTATTCTCACAGTTTACAACAGCATCATTGGCTCTGGCTTACAGTCGTCTCATGAGATGGCCTATTCCTGCTCTCCACATGAGAGTATCATTACCTTTCTACTTCCACTAAAAAATATAAAATAGTAAAACACACAATGCTTCACCAATTTAGGTACTGCATGTGAAATGCGACATCACACTAACTCCCTCTCTTTCTTACTGGGGCCTTAACAGCTCATTGAAATTTACGTCTGAAACAAGATCCTCACCAAACTTGTCCGTAGTCATCCATCGAGCTCACAGGGGCACATAACCATCTGCATGATACTCGTAAAGTACATCAGAGGTGGCACTTGTGCAAGAAGAAGTAGAACAAGTGTCACATCTTGACGACAGGATCTTTCTTTGGTTTAGCTAAATAAACCTAAAATGAAGTTCTTCAGATATCATGGATCAGGTACTTCCCATTGCATATCCTAACCTGTCCCAGAAGCGGTCTATTCCACAGTATCTCCAGTGGGAGCTATTTCCTTTCATCTTCCATTCACATGAAGATATGACAGACAAATACAACAGCTCTTTGCTGTGTCACTGAAGGAAAACTCCTGTTTCTGTGAATAAGTTAAAAAAAATCTGACAAGAAGATAGAATGTACTAATCCTGCTGCAGCATCTACTTTAATATAAGGACTTTCGAAGAGCCTCTAAAACTGGTGTAAATCATGCTCTAAAGACAATCTTCTGCACAAATCAGATGATCTAAAAGATTTTACCTATTCTATGCTTGTATGAGAAATATAGATAAACCCTCCCTTCTATCAAAAAGGGTTGCTGCTATTTGTGATGGCATGAACAATGCTGAGCAGAAGAGTAGCCAGATGTATTTTTCCTGAGGACTTAACTACTTTGTCTTTAGCAATATTCAGAGAATACTTGCTTGAGAGATCCCTCGAGTGCTGATTTCAGAAGGCTAATCATGAACTGCACAACATATAAATATCAAGAACACAAACGTATAGCTGCAGCAGTATGTCTGAAGTGCTCCTTTTCTTTCTATTTTCATTTCCCAAAGTGTTTTCCATTTCCTAGGGGAGATTCTGACTTTTTTTAAATCTGTCTGAGTTGAAGGAAGCAGCAACATCTCTGATAAAGTAATGTGCTATTGGGAGCTACTCAACAAAACTATGCCTGAGTAAGAGCTCAGGTCTTCCTCTGCTTTATGTTGCCTGCAAGCAGTACCACTCCTGATCCCCACCTCCCAAACCCTTTTGAATTCCTCTTTTCTTGCATATATAATAGAATCTGTATGTTCTTCACAATGTTAGTATTCCATAAACAAGCTCAAAAAACATAGACAATAATTTCTTTTGTTCTTTCACTTTTTTAAGCTTTCTATAACCAAGAATATCTTTATAAATAGCTTCCTCCAATCTTTCTTTCTGCTTTTTTTTTTTAAATTTCAGGAGCCATCACACCTATTTTAATTGCAGGTGTTTGTGGGGTATATTGTCACCTCAAAGGGAAGATAAACTTGTTATATGAAGGGATTAAGATGGCGAATGCATGTGTTTTGTAGGGTTTTTTTTCTTTTAAACATTTGTTGTGTTAGTAATTTTTCTGCTATTTAGCATTCTATTTTTATCTGTCTTCTTGTTAGATGCTACCAGCTTTTCCCTGTCATAGTATTGTACAGTCTACATTACAGAAAAATCCTCTGAATTAGGGGTTTACAGACTTCATAAATTATACTAGTTGTACTCAGTTTCTTTGCACCAATATGTTTCGCTTCAGCTTTACGGCAGGGTCTTGTTAAGCTTTGTGCTGTTTTTCTTTAGAAATAATCAAAGACCCGACTGGCCAGAGACTATCTACCATAGATACACGTATTTTATGAATGCAGAGTAAAAACAATAGCCAAGCTTCCTGTGTTAGGAAGGTGGGGAACAAGGCTCTGGAATTTTTCTCCTTCCTGGCTCCTAGTTTTAGCCTCTGATGGCCCAGACTATGCCTCCTCCTTCCCCGCCTTCCCCATGGAGCCCAAACTGTCTTCTTATTCCAAGAGCTCTCTTCCCTCTTTTCACATCAGGCTTTCTCACAGTTGGGAGTAAAATCTCACAAAAAGAGAAAAGTCCAAGCTTCAATGGAGATGTTTAGATGTATTTACTCAGGCTGCAAAAGGCCAAGTGTTAAATGTTTTAGAAGGTCTAGAGGTCTAGATTTAGAAGACCTAGAGGTATGCATCCAGCTTACTGTTGTGAACAAAGCTTCCTTTGTGTGTCTGTGAGAGAGTGAACCACGAAGCCAGAGAGAGCATGGAGCAGTGAGAAACACAGTTCTTCATGAGGACTTTTTTTGACACATGTGTAAACAGTGAGCCATAGGACAGGGAAATGAAGACTGTTTCACAATGTATTAGCTTTGCTGAGAAATGGAGAGGATTTTAGTCGGGAAATTTACTCCTTCAGTGCATATTTCGGAACCCAGTGGAAATGAAAAGGCCATGCCCTGGAGATGTACCCATTTCCTGTGACAGACCACAGCTTGTTCCTGGTGGCAACAAAATGCACAATTACACTGGGGAGAGGAGTGCCAGGAAACTAGTCAGCAATGTCATGTATTTTCTGACAAACCATGTAAGATAACCAGCTTAAAGTTTAGAAAAACGAGGTAAATCAAACAAAAACGATAGTACATAAACAACTATATAAAATAAGGTCAGAAACTTCTCACTGCTGAATAACTTATGAGATAGGGGCTTGTGTTTTCTTGATTCGTGTTCTTTGACCTACCACACTGCTTAAAGCTATTTCATCAATATGTATTAAAAGAAAAAAAGAGTAGGAAAATTATGACTGAAATGCACTGTTTTGTAAAAGAAACTTGCTGTGTTTTTCCAAAACCCTGGAACCTGTAACATGAGAATAACAGGAATTGGAAATGTCTCTGTCTTTGAAATTTAAAAGCATACGCTGCATTTTTGAACACAATAATACTTAAATTTGAATTTCTAATCCATGCTAACTCTGACCTCAGGCCCAGGCAGGTGGTCAATGGCATCAAAGCCAGCTGGTCCTCCAGAGTCAATAGCATGTCACCACAGTGGGGCAAATTTCTCCTTTACGCTTAGGATAGTTCATTCAAAACAAACAGCTCTCAGTTGCTTTTAAAATGAGGGGAGGTTATTATGTTTTCTGGTCATATACAATTAAGCTTGGACAATACATTGTTCTCAAACAGGTAAATACCATCTGTTACTTCAGAAGCTGTCAGAAAGAGCTGTCTCTGCAGGCTTTCAGAAAGAAACTGAAAATTAGTATCAATAAGACTACCTGCGATTTTGCTAGAGCCAATGAAAATTGTCACTGCTAATTAACAAGAACATCTAAATAATTTCTAGCTTTCTTACCTATCCTCTGCTATCTCCATCTCTTCTACTGCTGCCTGGAAAACTCTTTCTTACACTCTGTCAGTAGTCCTACGTCTTCTGACATGTGTCTGTGTGTGTGCACACACAGGTGTCGCGTTACAGGGTTTCAAGGAGTCTGGTAAGTGGCAAGGGGGGAAAGCCCTCCCGTTGAGTCACGAGGCTCAGAATGGACCCCCTTGCTTTCTAAACTCTTTCTCAGAGAGGAGCCTAGGTGTGGCTGGATCCACTTCTAGTCCCAGACTTGGTCAATGGCCACTTGTCAGAGTCAGTATTTGCCTGTCAGAGGCTCTCCAAGGACTTTCATTGAAAGAGTTTCACAAAGTTGAAACAATAGGTAACTTCTTCAAGCAACTGGTATCACAGATTTGGGATTGCCGTTGATAAATGCTCTGCCTACAAAAATTGAGCTCAAGTTATTAGTTTAGTGCTTTAGTTAATAATATGTTCCTGGGGATAAAACCAGCAAAGTTGGAGGTGTGACACTTACCAAAAAGACATCCCTTGTTCGGGGGGGAAAGAGAGGTCCCGTCCCATCAATCTGTCCATCAGGTACGGTTTTCATTTGCCTCCTCCTCCAAAAGAGGGCTTTCAAGTGCCTTTTTTTATACTTGTTGCAAATTTCTGGTAGATCTTGGCAAGGTGGGACTAAGTCAATTATTATGTGTCAATTGGCTCTTGGCATAGCATGCTGTGTAGTCAGAAGTGGGACTCAACGGCTCAGCATGCCCTCGGGGTGAGGAGCTTAGTAGGTGTTTACAGGAGGCCTTCTGTTTTTTGACGGAAGTAACATCTGGCTATGAGGCCTTCATTGCACCCTAGGAGTCACTTGGTAGTGGTGGGCCATCACTCTTGCTTCTGCCTGATAAGATAAGCAGAGCTTGTTGTTCAAGTTGAACCACTCCCTTTCATCAACTTTTCTGTGTTTGACACATGAGTCCAAGCAAGTCTTCCTTTGGCATCAACAAGTCCATCAAGGCCATCAGCTCACAACGGGTGGTGCCTGTTTGTTTCTGCAGAGAATAACTCCATATCTTAAGACTTTCCAGGAGTATTTACAGTACTGTAATTCAAAATTCTAGTTCTGTTTGGCAGGAACACCATGGTAATGAACAGAGTGTAATGTGTTCAGTAATAGATTGTACGGTGTAGTAACTTAAATTATGGTTAGTGCTCCATTACCTAAGAAAGGGACAAATGTAGATTTTACACTCACCCCATTCTAACTTGGAACAAATTATAGCTTTTTTACTGATACTGGCTCTAATATAAACCAGCAGCATCTTACAACTACAACAGACAGGGACTGGCAATTGTTGGCATTTTTCCTTTTGTTTATTCTCTTTGGGATAAAGGGTCCAAGGATTGAGAGTATAATCACTTCGGCCATACATTGTCTCAGTGTTTTCAAACACTAAAAGCAAACTAACCTTTTGGCTATTCCAGGGAGTGGAAAGAGCAATCCAGTTACAATGTGACAAACACCTATCCACGAGGTTTAGAAGACCACAAACCTGGTTTACTAGTCATAGTAAAAAACTGATTTATAGAGGAGTTACACTGAGTCCTCCATCCTTTCTCTGTTTTTTCAAAGGCTTGTTCCAATGGAGTTACGAGTGCCCCATGCCTCCTATGTTTTTTTTAAGGCTTGTTCTGAAAGTTAATTATTATGATGCATGCCATGAAGACTTAAATCATGTGTTTCTCCTTACTTTGAGACCTTGTGACAGAAGAATAAATTTTATTAAATATTTCAAGTGATTTTAAAAATGTATTTGTAACCAGGGTGATAGAATCAGTTGAACATAAACATGAATAGTGCTGCTGTGTTCCTGGTACAGCCCTACTCACCTGGCCATTAGGTCTTGGAACAGAGGGTCTAGTCTCTAGGTAACCACTAACGCTAACCGTAGTGGGTAATTGTGTTTTTGTCAAGAGAAATGATGGAGTCTGGTTCTGTGAAACGGACTGAAGAAACTGACCAGGTTTGCCAAGATTGCGAGTCTAGCAGGTAAAAGGTAATTCTGGCAGGGGGAGATCGCAACCACCTAATCACTGACCCCCTACTCAAGTAATACCACCTGCTCAAAAAGAAACAATAGAAGAGGGTAACTGAGTCTGAGCAAGAATTTACGTAAGAAGCGAGAAAAGTTTACACCAATCGCCAAAGAGAAAAATATTGAATATGCATGAATAAAATAAATAGGGACATTTTTGATCTATATAAACTCCATGAAAAAGGTATGAGGTATGCACGTTCGGTGGAATTATCCCCTGTGCATCCAGCGCTGCAATAAAGAATGCCTGCCTTTTAATACTAAATTGGTGTTACGAGGTTTTATTCCCGGATTTTCGGTGACATATTGAGTATGCAATTGGCAAAGAATACATATGTAATTGGTCAAAAATACAAAGTATGTAGAAGGACAGATCTAGTTATTTCTTCAAAGTCAGGTCTGATTTTTTCTACTCTAATGACAGTCTTTAAAAAGACACAGTTGGGGCTAAAGTACTGGATGTCTCTTCTTATTGTGTCATAAGAATTATTGCCCAAAAGAAAACTGTAAGTATATTTTAATCGTGTGTTTTGGATACTTTCCTATAAAATGGATATGACCCACATGGTGCAATATTTCATTAAGCTATAGTACCTTATACAGCAAATATATTTTCACAACAGCCAAACTGAAATTTGAACATGACTACAGTATTTGAATCTTAGTATATAAGTATACTATTCTTTATGAAACCTGCAATACTAATTTAGAATTTAAAAGGACTGATTAAGTGTCCACTGAAGACAACAGACAAAATTAATTGGCTGCAAGCACTGGGCTTGGCTACCAGTTGAAGGCAAAATATTTAAATCAGATAACGTTGCATTATATGTTACTTTATTTAAGACCACCCCACATCTTTTGAAACAATACCATGGAAAAGATAGCGTATTTTTTGAAAGAGTGGGTGTGCATCTGGGAGGGTCTCTTATGACACATCATCAGACCTATTGCTAGGGATATAAAATGGCAATCCATAAATAGAAACTGGCATGATGCAACAGAATAATAATTCTCCCATTTGGTATTCTGGACAAAGAAGACAAAGCCAATTCAATCTGCACTGTACTGCATTGTGGCATATTACATCCATTATTTCAAACAAGCTGGATTAGAATATAACTAATGTGATGTCAGCTTGCTATTAATGTCTGATGAATACAATGTTTTACACTGTTTACTGGTATATTGTTGTTGTCTGTAATCTGTGTCACAAATACATTTCATCAGTCTTATAGTATTTATTTAAATTTGTTCCACTTCCTACTTTTAGTGGTAAGTATATTTTGCATACTAATCTACATTATTTGAGATCTGTCCTCCCTGACCAGGCTCTGAGAAAAGATGAGGTTTCCTTAGCAACACATGCTATCACAAAATTTGAAAACACTTTTCTGAATTGGAATAGGCTGTCCAGGGAGGTGGCTGAGGCACCATCCCTGGAGGTGTTTAAAAAAACATGTAGATGTGGCACTTCAGGATATGGTTTAGTAGGAATGGTGGTGTTGGGTGAATGGTTAGACTTGATGATCTTACAGGTCTTTTACAACCTATGATTCTATGATTCCGTGAAATACTCAGATCTTCCTTCAATTTATCATGTTTCTTCTCACCACATGGAAAGTATTGCTAGGAAGAAGGCACAGGTAAACCTTAGGCACTACTGAAGATTTACTCAAGCCACATTGGCACTTCGCCAGTATAGATGTTTTTGTATAAGTGTTATACGGTAAATTCAATAGACAAGGCTTTGTTTGAGAGATTTTTAGAATGTGATTTTTCTGTTCAGCTGAATAAAAAACAAGGGTGTGTAGCAATGAGCGACCACATTTTTTTTTCCAGCAATATTGGCTCACAATGCTGAGTGGAACTGCCTGTTCTAAGGAGGGCTAATTTTCTTTTTATCCTCACTTGGGATGAGGAATCTGTTTCACCCATTAAAAATTCAAACACTGAAAGATTTTATGCAATGACACCCAAAATTTGGAGAGTATTTAGGGATACAGAACTTACTACAAATATATCTACTATTAATAGTCTCTTTATTTACAGTCGGTATGGCTTTCAGCAATTGCTTTGCAAGAGGAAGGAGGTCACCTTACCTAAACACTAAGCACCGAAGTAGACTAACTCTTTTCTGGAGATTTTCCTCTAAAGCACAGATTGTGGGGAATGCTTTGCCCTGCAAGAGAGTTTGGTGAGATGCTGCAGCTCCACTACTCATTGCCTTGAATGGGTGTTGAGCTGTAACACATCTTTCCATTGTGTGCATGATCCTCTCAGGACAGAATCATAGCTGCCATTTTCAAAATATTTTAATGCTACAACCTGGAAAAGATATAATTCCTCTATTTCTGTCGGCTTCACTTTGTTTGCACAGTAGCTAATTTCACCATCTTAATTACATGTAATACTAGCAATTTCAGCACCAACTGTGACTCTGCCTCTTCTTATTTTCATACCCAAATAAACTTCATATTGGCATAGTTTCTCTGAGCTTTCAATAATTCTTTTGATATAATAAAATAATTGAAAAATGCATCACTTTCTGCATAGTATGTGATTAATCAAGGTGATGAACTATTAGAGTGTTTTCATTGATTTATGCTAGAATGACTCATCATGTTATGGACACACAAAATATGGTTGCTCTTAGTGGATCAAAACATAAATTTACTGACAGTACCTTATGTAACTTAACTAGCCCTATATACAGAACAGGAAACTGCTAACATGAATAGAATATCTTCTGGCAAATACTGACTGGTTATTGCAGATTTTTAATGAAAGGTCTTAATTTTGCTATTCTAAAGTCTTCATCTTTTATTTCAAAGGAAGACTTCATTTTTTGTCTTTTCTTTGTTATTCCTAATTCCTGCCAATATTTCACTGTTTCTCCCTCTGCCCAGGATTAACTGAATCTTTGGTGTATGATCACACTTGTCTGGTGTTAACATATGGCTGATAAACTTACATACAGTGAGTATATAAACAATAATAAAGCTAGAAAACAAACAACAAAACATTAGAAGTGTTTGGCATCAATATCCTAGTACCTTGACAAGCATTATTCCAACAGCCATCAGTGGGAAATGGAAATGAGCAATTTAACAAGGAAATTTCAAGCAAGAACTACTAATCCTTCTGTAACCAGTTCCCAGTCATGAATCAAGAGTATTGATACCAGTATTATCTGTGTGGATTTTACTCGTAATGGACAAGAGTCTAGGAGGGATCCCTTTGCTCTCTATAATAATTTCATTGTTTAGCTGCTTACTCATACACTTCATTCTGCAGCACTGAGCTCACTGCAGATCTGTCTCATTGAAATAAAAGCAGTGAAAGTTATCTGCACTGAATTTTGGTCCCCATAAAAGTGGGACTGAAAGCAAGGTGGAATATGCACTGCTAGACAAGCTGGAATATACTAATTTTCACTTCCATATTTTGCTTCCTTTAGCTATCTTGTAAATTGGCTATTTTCCCACTGTCAGGTGGGATTAAATGGGGGGAGAGGAGGAGTTAATTATTTCATTTTTGCAGTTCAATATCCTTAAATCCCAAATCACCACCTGTTCTCATTTTATTCGAGTGGATAGGAAGGTTCGGAGGAAGGGAAAAGGTATAGACTCTGACAGATGGCAGGGCGACCTGTCTTCCCCAGCAGCATCCCTTTACAAAGCTACATAACTGACTGTCGCTCCATGAGACCAGCCACGGCCCAGGAACATTCATCAGGAACATGATATATGGTGTTGACGCATAGCATGGATTCATTAGTGCCCACCACAGCACAGTGATGCACTGCCATGTGTGCCATTACAGTGTCGATGAGTATTAAGAATAGCACAAGTTCTGTGTTGTAGGGCACCTATGGTCATACATTAAGGTCTGTTAAATAAAGGATATTTGTCAGATCAGTTTCCTCATGGGAAATAGATGCAATACAATTATTATAAATGGTAAAAGTTAATCCTTTGGAAACTTATGGAGTGGAGCTAAGGAAGCAGCCGAAGGGGGAGGAGGAGTTAAACATTAGTCACTAGACCCTATTCGTAGACTGCATATCCTTCCAATTATTTAGTCCTCTGCAGACCTACTCTGCCAAGTCTACGTGAAGAATTCACATGTAGAAGGAGGCACCAGATAAAAGAAAGTAAGAATTACTTATGATTGTTCCTTGAAAATACGGCTATATATGGTCTTCTATTTTAAATGTCTCCAGTCATTTATGTCATGGCATATATGACATCTACGTCAAAAAATTTTAATGGAGTGTGAACTCCCTATTTTCACATGCTATTTCTGATGTTGTGCCTCCGGAAGACACACCATTCCTTTACATTGCTCTTCTAACACTAGAACTTCTGTCTGTAGTGTGAGTCTTCGTAACATTAACAATGTAATTTTGTCAAATATAACTACGTCATGCTGTGACGTGTTCCGAAAAAATGCAACTTTTATTCTAGATATTATTTTAACAGAAGACCCATGAATATTAAAGAAGAGAACCTATAGAAAAGAAGAGGTTCTTCAAGTCCCCCAACTTTACATGCTTGACAATCCCTGAACACACGGACAGCCCTTGATAGGGTCCAGAAGAAAGAAAATACATCATGCAGTCATACTATGTTCATTCAGTTTGAACGAACAGGTACAAGAGAGTAACAGTGTTAATATGTCTCTGCTGCTCTATGAAACAGTTAAACAAAACTAAAAAATCTGAAATTGTGAGGATTCCTTTTTACGTCATCCTATAGTCATTGCAAAGAACAACAACAAAAATACTTGAAGTGACAAAGGAAAAAAAGAAAATAAAACATTCCTTTTTCTTCTTTACTGCTCTGTAAAGCACAGTAATAAGAAAATTTATATGTTAGCCAGCCTTTTTAGAAAGCATTAAAGACAGCACTAGTTACCCCTTTCAACATAACACAGGCCAGGAAGCATCAGACTTAAGATACAGGGTGGATTTAAGATCCTGATTTATAGTATAATCAGTGAATATAAAATGATTCAAAACCATCTGGAAATAGAATGTAGGAAAGCAAAGACTAAAAATGTATTTTCTACTACCCTACAAGCAGACACTCACGGTTCAGTACGGCTGTTGGTGAAAGCATAGGAAGAAGCAGTTAAAGTTTCTCCCTCCAGATCCAAGCACATAAGCCTGGACCTGCTTCCCAACTCCAGTAGAAAGGCCCAGATGCAATGTTAACTTCTGGTCACTGAAGCTGAAGAATCATTATGTAGGATGTGATCCTCCTTTACGGTCTTCCATATAATTTCCGAAACACTTCTGCCATTACACAGACAGTACAATGGACCACATGAGGCTCCAAATGGTACCTTCAGATTCTGCATCAGTCTGATGATGAATGATTTGATCAGGTTTTATGTACTTGAATTTTTGTAAATGTATGTCACATGCAATACACATACTACAGCTTTGTATCAATGCTCTCGGAAAGAAAGATAATCTTACAGGACTTATCTGGTACCACATCTCTTGATTGTTACCTTAGTCCAAAAATCACTCCCTAATGTTTACAATAAGATATGCAGAAAACATTTTTTTCTTGTCCAGTACAGGAATATTGTTAGTTACTTACATCCAATACCTGCATAAAAGTACAACCGTACCATGCATTTTGCTGTTAACTTTGAGTGATGAGATGACAGTTATTTACTTTACCTTGGCTTCAGCTAAAAGTTGAGATTTCTGCTGCTGGCAGGAAGTTCTGTTTACTGTTCTTTTTGCTGAGTCTAGGTTTTTGCATCAACTCAGATTTAATAGTTCTGCATTGATGAGACCTGTGCTAATTCTCCCTTTTCCTGTCCTCAAACTCGCAACAAGGATAAAACAGGTGAAACAGCAGGAAGAGCCTAAATGGAGGAACCAATCTCTCTCTAAGCTGAACTACACCTGGGATTTGGAGTATAAAGGAGAAAGTATGTCTGTGTGTGTGCGTGGGGGGGGGGGCAGTGGGAGGGTAAGAAAAGAGGAGGATAAAGCCTACGCTTCAGTGTTCCCTGTCAATGTGTTCTCAGTGTTGCCTTGATACAAGCCTTTAGTCACTCGACACATTCCTCGAAGCTGTAAAGAAATAACCAAATTCCTTTCACAAGATCACCAATATCTTCTCTGTTTAAACATCATTTGGAGAGACAGACAGGGTGACTGCTCTTATCTTCCTCTTTTTTGTACTTTATCTGACAGTTATAGTCTCTTTAACAATGTCTGAGAGCAAAACACATCACTTTGCATTTCCAGAGGGTCTCGTGTCATTGTAATGATGCATGGCATTCTGTTAAGTCTTTCACATTAAACACGTAACTGAAGGCAATCTGAATTGTATTCCTGGGGTGACTACAAAGATTGAAATACTGAAGTTTACTGAAAGCAATAAATCAAAATGACTAAAAGGTGGCTCAGCAGAAGAAGAGGCATATGAATAAAAGCAGTATACCAGATCTTCTGCTTTGTATATGCTCTATAGCCATTAATGTTATTCTAAATGGGACACAGAAATTTCTATTCAGATATAACAGCATTTGGACAATCTGGCCTACTGGACTCAGTCTGTTCAAAAGCAGATACAAAAAATTACTCACCACTTGCCCAGTTTGAGACATTATTATCCAGTTGCATACCATCAATGTCAGCTAACTGTAGGTCTCTGGTGCACGTCTTAGTGTTCCTATCGAATGAAGAAAATAAAATCTTTCACAGAATGACTCATTAGACCACATTAGACTCATTATATACCTATTTTAGGATGGAATGAATTGGTTTTTAGACATACTTGTTTCTGTCCTTTAATCATTAAAAGATTTAAGAGTTTCTTGCATGACCAAAGTCAGCAATATTTGACCAGATCCATTGTCATATCGACAGAATTTGCCAATAATCTTGTTAAAAACAGGTGGTTAACTAAATGTCAGCACTAGGTTTAACAAAACCTTCATAAAGGTTCTACAGCCTAAAATATCTCTCGTAAATTAGTCAGTGAGTACTTTTAAAGAAAAAGCATTTCTACATAAGCTGGGTTGACTCCTATTTCAAAGGAGACATGCAAGAGAATCCTAAAATTTACCAGGAAAAAAGTATGGTAATTCAGCTATATTTAGAAAGGAGGAAGGTCTGTGGAGAAAATCTCCCTTCTTGAAGAAAACAGAGCCAGTTAACATTGTCTTTTTTTAATTAAATATTCAGGTTAAATGGGTGCAGCGACTTATATTTGATCTTTTGACCAATAAAAGTGTTACAGAACATAGAAGAGACACAGACATCAGGTGTTTTGCAACCTGAAGTGTTGTGCATGGTTTAGCATGATTGTCGGTTTTCTTCGAGAAACTAAAACATGTGGCTCTGCATATGCTCGTAATTATAGAAGTTTACTTTGCATTTCTTAGGAGTACTAGATCTGAAAATGGTGGGGAAAATTCCCTTCCTTTATTGTTTGTTTATTTGTTTGGAAATTGCAAGAATAAAGCCAGCTTCTTTATGCTTACTTGCACCTGAATCATGGAATCTTAGAATCATAGAATCATTCAGGTTGTAAAAGACCTCAGAGATCATCGAGTCCAATTGTAAACCTAACACTGCCAAGTCCACCACTAAACCACGTCCCTAAATGTCGTGTCTACACGTAACCTATCCAGGAGCATTTCATTATCCTACGGAGGCACAGTGTTGCAGCAACTTTGATGAATATCTTCAAGGACCTAAACTTTGACATTTTGTAGGCAATTTAAAAAACCTCATGACTTGTCCATTTTCCTAAAGCTCAATCAGATTGGGCAGCACGTGTTGGTGTGTAAAGCAGTCAGCACTGCTTTGTAAGGCAAAATGAAGTGCATTACTGGTTGTATCATCTTCTCAGTAGCAGGTCATCAGCTTACTGCTTCCTTCTCATTCGTGAACAACAAAGAGAAACAGTTTTCTACTGTCTGCATTTCAAACTCAGGCAGTCACAGCAACTTAACAACTCGATATTTCTCTCTGGCAACTTTTTTTTCATCTTCAACATTTAGATTCTGAAAATTCAGACCTGTTCTCACTTATCAAAACTGCTCAAAAGCTGTAATATCTAGGTCCAAGATAATAATTTGGTTTAATAGGTGGGTACTGGACCAACATTAGAAAAGCTTCTCCTATGTTATGAATCCCTCCTTAAACCAATGTGAAGGGTATACTTGAGAATATTCTGAACTCCTAGGATCCCTTAGGGCAAGAGGAACACAGTATAGCTTATAGCGATCATTACCTTGTGCCACAGAGCTGTGCTCACAGAGATTGGTGTTAGGTTGACAGAAGGTAGATCTGTCTTGCAACTGCTCTGATGCACCCCAGGGGTTCACTGGTACTGTGAGTGCTCTCTCCCACTCCACATCTGCCTTCCCAGGCGGCCGTCACCTTTTCTGAAGGTCATCTTTAAAACACGAAACAGATGCAAGCTGGGATCTGATTGTGTATGCAGCTTGACTTATGGGGGTTAAGAAATTCTGTTCTTTACTCCAGGAAGTACAAGCTCTTACGTGTAACCAGGAAACTGTACGAATAAATATGTGAGAGGTTATGCAGATGTTCGTAGCATTTATAGAAGAGGTAACAATCAGGAGTATCTCTGCTTCTCGTTTTTATTATCAAATACGATAAGTGTATGTGGTGATATCCTCTTATTTCTCTGTTGCTCTACTTCTGCTGCTCCTGTTATCATGTGATAAGAGGCAGCAAGGTTAATAAATTGCAAATGATCTTTCCCATTTTTTTCCTTTCCATTGTATTTAGCCCTTGCATATGTACCCTGGTTACGTTTTACTTCTTAAAAATAAACAGTTTGTACCACCATGATATTTCTGTAGTATTAATTGTTATGTACATAAAAGAACAGGACTTTATATGGAACAGAGTAATTTTGTTAAGCAAAATGTGTTTGACTAAGCCACACACTAAGGACAAAGTTATAGCAGTGTTTCACTGGATACTGTTTCCCAGGGAAGTTGCTGCAGGTAAGAAATAAATATTCCTTCCTAATCTTCATTTGTACTGGGAGGTAGCACTTAGATGCTATAACTACTGGCAAGTTATCAGTTACCTTGCCTCCACCTATTTCTGGTCTACATACCCACACCCACCCAAGTACAGCTTTGTATCCTTAGAAGAGTAAACACTCAAGGTTGAGAAATTGCACAATGGTTATATGCAAATAGACTAAAAATGCAGTCTCAGTGAACAGAGCACATTGACTGTTGTGCTGCTGAAACACAGGGTACACATTATACTGCTTCAAAATAAAATGAAATAATGAATGATTTTCTAAGAGAGATGAAGTGAACATCAGAGCAAGTTAAACAATACATGCTGTGAGTCTCTACAGAGGAAGAATAGTGTCAAAAACCTTAGCCAGAGGTTAATTGATAATTTGTTGAATTATTCATTTGTTATTAATGATTACTAATGAGAAACATTAGAATAATCAATGTTCCAGCCCAGTGCTTTGCCAGATGTCATGTTAATTGCAACTGAAGATAGCAGTAGCTTAGCAAAATAAGGAAACAATTAGCATGATTGACTCAAAGCCACCTCACGCCTCTCTGGAGCGTTGTTCTAACAGTACTGCAGAACAGTATGACATTCTCTGTGTTTGCCCAGTGGGAAAAGAGAATTCCTAATAACCTTTGATATAACCCTGTTTTGTCTCATAAAAGGTAAAAATTACAGTAAATCTGACATAAGGAAATGTATTTGCTTGTAGAAATTACAGGCTAATAAGTAAGGAACTACAAAGTAACCTACAGTGAATAAAATGTTAACGTCAGCAGTGTTAATGGCTAATTGAAATTAAAATCTACACTTTGCTCTGAAAAATTTGTTGATTTTTAATATTCTCAGTATAATTTCACTTTTAAATTATGCTTTATGACCTGAAATAACAATAAACCACTAAACTGCCATGCTGATATTCGAAATACACAAAGTAGGTTCTTAAACCACAGGTGTTGTAAAATGCCAAGGAGTTAAATTTTATTCTATACAGAGATGAAATTTCATTCCATGGCTGGAACAGGAGCTTTCATCTGGTTTTGACTAATGAAGCTTCAGGACTGGATGCAACCAGAGAAATGATGGTAGGAGAATAAGGAGGAGGATACGTACATCCAATACAACACCTCCCCATCACATAACAGAGACCATCTCTCTGTCTCTCCCAACCTAATTTGATTCTCATCTGCAAACCGAAAGCTACAATGTCTGTCTCCATACCAGGGACTCCAGGTGGCTCCACTCTACCCTTACACTTGCTCCTATCATTCAGTGGCTCAGAGAAGTGGATTTAGGAACAGAGAGTCCAGAGCAGTACTGCCCTCACCCTTCAGAGAAAGAATTGGAGTAGGCATGTGTAACACTAGTGCATGCACATCTGAACAGTTTCCAAAAGTCAAGCACACACGGAGTCTGCCTAATGAATGTGGCTGAGCTGCCTATCAGTTTTTCAATCAGCCATGGACAATGGGGTACCATACAAACTGGTGTAATCAGACTATATTCTTGTAAGACTGGGACATATATAATGTAAAACTATTTAACTGATTCTGACACTGAAACTAGGATGAATTTTTTGATTCTCATTGAAAAAATTGGTTAAAAGCACACCCACCTTGATGATCAGTGTGTCCAGTCCTGTGTGAGAACCATCATTCCTAATCATTGAATCCTGTTCGACAATTAACAATCAGCAGTGATCATGCCTGTTTTATTTGATTTGCATAAGGTGGGGGTAAGAAGAAGTTTCTTCCCTGAAGGTTGACTTGTGCCTGAGGCGTCTAGGCTAGACCCTTGCCATGCTCTCATGGGAGTAAGGTCTCCCATAACATGCCCTGCACTGAAGATGTAAGGAATAAAGGACATTGATCAAAGAGAAGATTCTGCTACAAACACATATTTCTGTGGTGTCCTGGGTACATGCTGGTCTAAAGTGAAGTTTAGTGCTTAACATTTACATTATAATGCTTTATTTAGCTAGGCACATTTAAGGCTTTTTTGTGTCTTTGTAGCTGCAAGTCTTGGGCTTTAGTGCAAACTGCCCTGCAAGCTCATATGGCTGAGCTGGTAAAGACAGTAGAGGGGCAGAAGTATCCAAGAGTTTCATTGTGAGTGCAAAAATAGTTGTGAGTTTGTTTCTTTTTCTTTTATATATATATGCAGTTTGTTGCGTTGGATGTTTTTTCTGCAATAACTAGGATTGCTTTTTTGTAAACAGTCAGTGTATTTGTAGTGTGGGATACACACATTTTGTGATTTTAAAATAACAAAATGAAATTGGTGAGTGGAGTCTTGAAATAATGGAGAAGCTCTTCTTCAAGCACTAACATGCCCTTCAGGCATTTCACTGTACCCCAGAGAGCAAAGCAGCATTCAGTCTAAGAAATAAAATAAAGCAGGTTTACTTTTTGCCTCTTGCTTTGGCTTTTCTTCCATGGTACATCTTCTGGAATCCTCTGTACTAGTACACTTTACGTAAAGAGTTGATCTTTTACCCCTCAAGAATGTTATGCTCACTCATTTCTTGCCATTTTTTTAAAAACCTGAAAAGTTTGTTGTGCAAGTCTGTTCATTCCCACCTTTGTAACATAGTAGCTTTTACCTGAGAACCAGCACACCCTGCAAGAACACTATCACTTTGATGGATTTGGTTTTGTCACATAATTATAAAAATTGCACTAGTTTATGGAAACAATTTTAAATAATTTAACAGCGATCCAATTGTTGCATGTAGATTACAGCATTAAAAATTTACCAAAGAAACTTAGCTTGTGTGTATATGTGCTGAAGTGAGAACACTGAATCCCCACATATTTGCTACTTGACCATATGCAGCTATTTCAAAAGTCAAACTGACCTGAAGGCCTGCAAAATCAATTATGTCTATGGACATGGTTTGAGCTCTGCATGTGTAGCTGGATGTGTAGGACAGATCTGAGAACTATTTAGAAATTTTCACAGTTTTCTGGTTCACTGAATGACATTAAGCAGCATCCACCAATGGCAAGGTAGTGAGTGGATCAGTTATAGTTCGAAAGTACCTTGTAGGTTTCCGTAATTATTTTATGAGAGAAATTCATCCCCCTTGCCTTTACTTCTGAGGGAAGAAAAAGAATAAACTATTATTTAGTTGCCCTAAAATCATCTTATCACTGTTAAAAAGGAAAGAACATGTCTCTATAGACTGATAAACATGGCATCTTTCAGCAAGACTAAAGAGATTTTTTTACAAGTGTATGTATGCAGAAGAATTAAATGTCTTTGGGCTGGATCCCAGTTCACCTCCTCTTGCATTTAAACAACATTTCATTTCATGTTGATAGACAGCAGTAAAAATCCCAGAAATCAGCAAGTAGCAGCTATTAGGTCAAAAGGGGAAAAGAGAATAAGGAAATACTCATGTGAACATGGCTTTGCAAATCAGACCTCAGACACACCACTAAGCAAATTTCCTAACAGGAGTAGAAGGTGACTTGAAAGACTGACTAATCTGTCTTGGATATGTGGGCTATATGTTTGTCTACCCTATTTCTAAAAGACCTCCGGAGGAAGGCAACTCACAATGTCACTGTTTCACTTCCAGTATTTCTCTAAGAATTAGACATTTGTTTTTTCTTAATAACTGACTTAAATTTCCTTTGATGGACACTGAGCAGATTTTTATTGTCCATTTCTATTGTACATAGAGTAACAAATGACAGGGGGTTCTCTTCAGAAAAATTTTAACAGTAAAGAACTTCCAAACTTCCTTCTTTTGAAGACTTCACTTCTCCAAAGTCCTGTCTTCTTTTGCAGCTCTTAGTCCAGCAGAAGACGTTTTTCTTTTCTAAAAATTTGGCACTTCTCCCACATCTAGATAGTTACACTGTTGTTTTTCACTTTTTTACACAAAAATGACAAGATTTCTTCAAAATGTCTTAATGTATTCACCTCATCTTACAGCATTTTTCTTCACTTTTATCAACAGCAAATTCTTCCTGCATTCTCACTTGTATCATGTCTTCCTTTTCCTATTCACAATAACCCTTTTCTCTTATGCAGCATTCAAAGTCCTGCTTTCCTGCATGTTATGAGCCTCCCTATACTTAAGGTTCTACAAATGTCATAATAAGCCTCTTTCCATATTCCAATATTCTTTTATTTCCCAGGAATTGTCTACAACCTCAGCAGCATGCTTTTGTTTAGATTCAGGCTATGTCCCCGCTGTCCCTGGGAGTACAAGCCATGGAGTAGATGAAGTGTATCCTATTTTCTGAGCCAGATGTATGTATCTCATCACTGGGCACAGAAGGCCTGAAGCTTAGCGCTGCATGGCTAAACAGCCATAAACATAGCCTGAGCTCAGGCTGCTTACAGACCCGCTTCTCCCTCTGACACTCCATGTCAAAGCCCTGCTGCAAAAGATCACTGTCAGCCTACGCACATCCATGTGGATTTTAAATACACCAAGAAAGAGTTCAATGAACTTGGTTCTCTGTTGTCTTCTACATCAGAGAGTGTTATCATTGCTGCCACATTTAATACCTTTCCACGTGGATTTTTCACCAGCACAAAGCAGTGAACAAGTTGCACAGTTGGGAGATCCCCACAGAAACCAACTGTCTGTCTTTGTCGTTGACTTTCATGAGATATTTTTGTGTTCTGCATTGTCAAGGTCTAGGCCTCAATGCCTACTGATATGTTAACAGTTACTTTGCAAACACTTACAGTCACCACAAGAAAAGTAGGTCAAGTAAAATACATGACAAAAAATACTCATGTCTTAACAGAAAGAACCATATAATATTTGAAGCAAGAATATTTGTTACACTTCTGGGTCACCGGGAATCATTAATATTAAGTTTTTGACCTTTGAATATGTATTGATAATGTAAAAACACAGTAAGTAACGTAACTAAGAGTAATGTTTTCTTAATTTTAAAATAATTTTTGCTGCCAATGTAGTGTCAAAAATATGTTACAGTAAATTAATTTGTGGTTGTTTTTGTGTCCTACACAGTTTCAAATACACAGACTACAGTAAATTACCATAGCTAGCTTTTATTACTTCAGTGTTTTGAGGGATTGTTCCACTTCAGGGCATAAATTAGAAATTATAGGTATTCATACACCAAATTGGGAAGTCACCAAAAACCTCTGAAATGTAGATTTGTCAAATCTTTTTAAGGTAGGAGTACCTATTTTAAATGACAATTAATATAGTCCCAGAAATAGCCTGATTAAGAGAAGAATTTTGACAAGTTTATGCATTAAGAACACATTGGATTTCGCCACCAGTGTACCTCTCAGTCTGTTAATGAATCACTACGGTTTTAGCAGAAATTGTATGTCACTTTAAAGCAGAGAAAGAGGATATGATTTGGCCAACACACTGTCTCCTTAATTTTCCATGTGATTTCACCGTAAGCAAGATGAAGTAAGTGAAAGAAAGTAGAGGTTATTGGCAGAAGAAGAAATTCATACAAGTGGTGAGAGATAATTAATTGGTAATATTGTACTAAACTGTTGCCCATTTAATTTGCTATGTATTTATACTACCGCAGGTCTTGGAGACCCCAGTGCGGGTGTAGCTTCCTTCACTTTAGGCACAGTACTTACGGATGAGTAGCACAGTGCTTACTGTCCACAAGGCAATGGTAGGTACTGTGCCCCTGTTTTTGTGCAGGGTTACGAAACAAGGGTGATTCCTGTAACAAACACTCCAGAATGTATCCAGCCAAGGAGGTCAGTCCAGTTGTGCATATCATGCCTGCAGGGGCAGAAGTCAGGTATGCATGAGGTCCCCCCCTTGCCCTCCCACGCCTCCTCCATTTCCCTTCCTGGTGCTTGCTGGGTGTTAGCGCCCGAGTGAGAGCCAGCGTGCAGGCACGGATAATAGACAGGGTATTTTGGCTGAACTACAAGTCCAAGCCTACAGCTAACATGAAAACACAGCTCCAGCAAGTAAAGCCTGGGATTCAGACTTCCTTAGAGCAGATTCCTCAGGTGTAAGCACAAAATTATTCATCTCTTCTCGTATCTCTTCATGTAAGAAACACCGTGGCGTAACATTCATTTGTTGTACACAACCTAAGAGTTGAAGACAAAAGTAACTAACTCTGTTATTCTGGGATCCTTCCTTATGTTTCAAATGAATTCAATTTCAAGCAGAGCAAGAGGCACACTGCATGTACATTTTAAATCGTAATCAGTGTGGAGCAATACCACATGTGCTGAAATGTCAAGGCACAGCAGGGAAGAGGGTCAGTCTGCATTAAACCGTATTGACTCTGCCAGCTTCTGCTACAGAACAATACTCTGAAACTGCAAGATTTTTTCAGTTTTAGTACAAATAGGATGACACAATGATAGAGAAAGAAAACATCTGTATGTCTTTTCTCCCGGGCCTAATTATAACAGCAGATAAAACAATATTAGGGGCTCAGTTTGAATTTGGTAAGTGAAAACTATGTACCTACACAGCTGTTTTATTTGTGACGGCTGGCAGGGTCGGAAAGAAATCCTGATATAAAAAATAGCAAAGAAATTTGAAAGCAATAACAGAAAAAGTAATAGTATATGCATTTTTTTCTCATATGTGAATAGGAAAGAGATACTTGGTTTGATATGGGTTTTCCTCTATGCAACATGTTGTTATTTACAATAGTGGATGTATTTTTCCCAGAGATTCAATGCTGCATGATTTATGCTGTGTCTCAGTCACAACATTGCGTTATGTAAGGCACCAGCTGAGTCCTGAGATGAGTCAGCTGCCAAATACTGTATTAAAAAACTATTGTGTCATAATGAATCAACAGACTTTGAAGTAATAAAGTCCCTCATTTTTTAGTTTAATACAAGCTATTTCAGAATGTTATGAAACATGTTTTGGAAGCGAGACCTATCAGGTCCCATTGTAACTGCATTCATCTTCTTTCAGTCACCAGTAAGGCACAACTGTCAGTCTAATGAGATTTATAACAATGCATGCTTGGTTTATTTAGTGAGTAAGAGCTAGTAAGGCCTGTTCTGCATGCCAGTCATTTGTAATTGTAACCTAAAACTAAAATTTGCTTTTGTTCAACAGACTAGATGCTTCTTATCATCGATCACTACTTGCCTATGTTCACATGCTGCCACAGCTCTGCAGGCTCTCAGACAGTTAAGAATGTCTTAGGACTGGGGCCGTGGTGTGAACTGGTACAGAAGAAAAGTCCATCCCCAGAGGAGCTCTTGCCCTATATACAGACATTTATAAGTACTCTGTTTATGAAAGAGATAACACTTCAATGTCGAATGATGACAAAAACAAGGGCTGGCCAGCAGACACACTTGGGAATGATAGAGAGTGACTGTGCATTTTTCTCCTTCTGGTGGAGATGCTTACACCAGACCACATAACTCATATGACACTTGTTTATTCTCGTGGGACAACAGCATGTACAGTATGACATCTTGGACGGTTAAGGTGTTTTGTGCTGGGAAAAAGTACATTAATTTTTAATCTACAGTTTGCAGTGTATTTACAACAGAGAAGACAAGGTCAAAGAGTAGTACCTTATTCTGGGACCAAAGAGTGATGAATTTGGTGATAAACCTTAGCTATGAGAAAAACAATCATTCTACAGTCTTGCACCAAGGTGCTAGATGGTGTAAAATTCCTAGCTAGAGTGTTTGAACTGGAGTATCAAGGACTCTTTTAGGTATCTTCAGATATGTCCATGAGTGCTAGACAAGCACGGGGAGACTTTGATCTGAATTCAGTATTCTCCGTGCAGCCAGCTTTGATGTGCTCTTGGCCACGTCTGCAGAGAAGATCTGCTGTTGCAGCCTGTGATTTCTACAATCTTCTATGCATCTAAGCACTCATGCTTTGGTAGGACGCACCACTGCAGCCTGCTAAATGAGTCACCAGCCAGTCAGAATAAGTATGTATGTATGCTGTCCACATGCTTATCAGCTCTCAAATCCAGGCCAGATGACCAGCTTACCTACAGCCACCACACATCATAGACAAGACGAAAATGAGAATAGATATTTGCAGGCTCCCACACCCAGGAAAAAGACAGAGTTAGACATTGGCACTCCTTCTTGGGTGAAATAGATATTACGTAGTTGAGACTGGCAATACCAGTTCAGTATGTAGGATGCTCTGAACTCATGTATTTACAAACATGTCATCTTCTGGGAGCATTGAATTGCTACAGATTCACAGGTGTTTACAAAATAGAGACACATTGAGTCTGATCTTTTGTAATCTCTTAATGTCAATGTATGGGATCAGTTAGAAAGTCTGAGAACAGTGACCCAGGAGGCTCTGGCCCTCCTGGTACATCTACTGTAACAAGACCAGCAAAGAAAAATTCACATTGAGTCTAAGAAGGCATCAGTGAGGTCCTGTATTAATCTTTCTGCAGCGGTGAGAGCTAAAATAAGCAGAAAGAACTCTATTAGCTTGAAATTCCATTGTTCTATGAAAAACTAATACTTTAGATTGCTGTACCCCTGGCATGGCATGTTGCTTGCAGATAGATGAATGAGGCCCTGGCTGCCTTCTGTCATGAGCCTGAAGTCTACAATACGCCGTGCGGGTCTGAAGCGGATGAATCACACCATCCCACAGCCACTGAGTCATCCATCCAGGTCTTGATGTTACAAGCTAGAGAATGATTTAACCAAACTGTGTCATACAATGCCTAATGACAGATTTTACACTGATCATGTGACTGATTTTACACTGATCATTGTCAACTTTACTGCAAGTCACTTTGTACAATTTCCAGCCCATAACTGGTAAAAGTTTGAAGCCAAACTGTCCTGATCCAATATCGGGGAGGTTTCGATACGATCACAAGAATGAGATTAAGACACACACGGAGTCAGATGCCATGCAACCTTGTAAACTTTATTTCGGTGAACTGGGAATCAGAGGTTGGGCGGGCACATGAGAAAGAAAGAAAGAAGTAAAATCGAAAAAACCCCAGCAGGTGAGGAAAAGAAGTGCGGGGGTAGGGGTGGGGAATCTATTACCATCACCACAGATTCGATGACGTCCAGCAACGTCTGGCTGGCTCAGTCTCTGTGCAGGCGTGGAGGTCCCGGCAAGGACAAGGTCCAGCAGCAAGACGGTGAGGATGAGAGCAAGAGGGCTCCAAGGAACATGGGCTGCCCTTTTATGGGGGCATTTGCCCATGCGCAGAGCATGTCCGCATACATGCAGTTTGTGCCATACATGCTCCCCGCTTAGACATGTCCTCTCTTGCTGATCCGTGCACTATTCCGTGCACAGGCGCTTTCCCACAGGTCATTGTGGCATTTTTTTCGGAGGCCAGGAAGAGACACAAACAACAATGGCAATGTCAAGACAAAACCAGTTCGTAGCGGTCTTCTACTCCACCCTGTGGCTCAACATTGCTGCCTTTGTGGTGGTGTGAGATGTGGTGGTCTACAGGTAGAGAGAGAGAGAATGAAAGAGAAAGAGAGAGAGAGAGAGAAATGGAGGAGAGAGAGAGAGAAATAGGGGTAGAAACAGGGATAGAGGGGATGTGTGACACAGCAGGGGAGGGAGACACCAAACAAGGGGTACGACAATGGCAATGTCGAGACAAAACCAGTTCATAGTGGTCTTCTACACATACGCAATATAATATCTAGTTTCTTGTGTCTGCCTATCTGCTACCTTGAACAAATCCACCTTGTCCAAACTGTGGTGGATTAAATGTTGGATTCCATCACAGGATACAGTGAGAAAAGAGAAAAGTTGTATGGGGTACACAGAAGAGGTAAGCTGAATATTTTCTCAGCCATAAATTTTGACTGAGGAATCTGAGACTAGGAGACTATTTACATAGCTACTTTTCATTCTATGATACAAGATAAATAATGACTTATGAAATCTCATTTTGTAGTCACCAGCTAATGCTTTTACCTTCATGACTGGAATTAATGAAGATTTCAGCCTTTACTCTGCTTACATGAGCAGCCCTCTGATTCTTCTGGGTATTTTTTTTTTCAATTGTTTGTTTTAAAAAATCTTCAGCAGTAAAGTAGTCCCACTCATTTGCTGACACTATCTTGATTTAGACGGTGCAAAGCTCTAGCACAGATCATAACTCTAGCATTCTGTGAGTTAACAAACAACAGAAGTACAGCCTTGGACATATGGAAATATCACTATTTATTCAAACCAATAAAGTCATAATTAAAAGTGTAATTATGTAAGCAGTCTCCTAACATCCTTGGATTTTTAAAGAACAGCAAAGAGCCTGCAGCACTAGGGAGTTGTGTAATCAAGGATGTTTGGAGTATTATTACTTTGTGTGTAATTATTCTATTTTTCCAACAGTTCTACACCTTTTTTTTACTTTATAGGCAGTTTTGTATAATCAATTCTGAGGCATTTATAATGAATGTAGCATTTCCTGTCAATATTTTTATCAAAAGCAAATGAATATGAAAAATCAGACATTATGTTAAATGACTAATCAGTACCTTTACATTTTTAATTAGAAATGTCATAATGATTCAAAAACAAAAATTAAGGTACACTGTCCCACTTGGGCTTCAAAATAATTAGAGATCGATATGTGAGAATAAATGAAAGATTTAATATTCAAGCCAACAGTCACTACAGGGAAAAAAGCTAATAATACTTCTTGAATGACACTTTTTTTTGGTAGAAGATATAATTTGTGATTTTTAAAACATTAAATCTTCAAGAAATGTTTAGTACTATCCATCTAATGGTATTAATGATAGATTTAAAGTTACTTTCTTGTTATAAAAATTATTAGGAACTAACTTTCCCAGAACAGTAGTTCATTAATAAAAATGTAGGTGTCTCTATACCTATTTATTTTGTATTATCATTTTAAAAACTCCAAACAGAACTATGTCATACAGTCTACAGGATGAACTGCTTTAATTAGGCAAGTGCACCCAGTCATTGGAACTGTAGGTAAATATTGATTAAAAATTTGGCTATTATAACTGTGGTTTAGAACCATCCTCAATAATTTGGTGAGGTTTTACTCTTCCTTGTTTGTTTCTGTTTTTAAGGCAGAACATTTTAACCAGTTTGACAGATTGTTAAATGAAACCATTATGCAGTTCTGATAAGAAGAGTGATTAGTTAAGAGATTACTTACATGCTGAAAGTGAACCCCTTATCATTCTGTACTTCCAAGGCCAAATTGACTAAAGGTATTTAAAAAATAAACAAAAAAAACAAAAACAGACAAAAACTTCCCAAAAAACTCGCCAAAAGGACCCTACAACTTTTTGTGACTGAGCATTCTGACCACAGGTAAAATTTCTGGAGAAACAGGAAACTATGGGAAATCTAGAGTGTATGCACACAAGTTAGAAAATCTGGTGTCAGGATAAACAAAACTTGACACAAACTTTCTGCAACCTTGCAAAGCCTTTTTCTTTCTCCAAATCAATTTATTTCACATGCATTAGAAATCTGTTCTCTTCCAAATCTGATTTAATTTGAACCTTTGACTTTCCATTATTCTTTTTTATACATACCCCTCTGTCCTTACACTATCCTTGATTCTTTTCAGAATGTTTACCTCACTTAAGCTCTGGCACTGAAGCCATACTCGTTCCAGAGGGTACCAGCCCTTCAGGGACAGTCAGTCCTTCCTTTCTGCATTTTTTGCTACCATTTTCCACAAAAGGGTGTATATATGAATACAAGACAAAATTACTGTTATTTAGGACCACTGTGATTCTGATGCCATGAGCAATAAACCATTTCTCTAGCTCTTGGCACAAAGCAACAAAGATGTAAACACTTCAGATTTTACACCAACTCTGCTAATAATTAAATTGTGTTTAAACACTTGTTTAAATGTACAGTATTTCCTTGAATGTATAATTCAATAAATATATCAAAAGATAGTAATGATTCAGGTCAAAAGAGGTTCAGTCATTCTTAGAATTTGACCATATAATGGTAAATTCAATGACAAAAAACCTAAAAATTGACGTCATCACTTACATTTTTATTTTGTACTTTTTTCTTAAAGTTCTTTACCTTACATTTTCACATCTGTGAATTCACATCTATGCACATATTCGACATCAAATAGGCACCTGCTGTAGGATATATTTCAAGCCCAGTAGATCTTCTCCTGCCTTTAGTTTACTCTGTGCTTTCCAAATCTGAGCCAACACTGAGATTCAACAGACTTTCTGATGTAAGTTAGCCACTTGTGTTGTTAGGAAATGTTTTATTCAGAGACACACACATACACAAAAAAAGTTGTTTTCAGTTAAATCTATTGCTGTAGAATACAAACAAGGCAGCTTGTTTAGTACTGTGTAAGCAGAACTGCAACTGATTTTTCCAATTTGCATATCATTCCCATTCTACGTTATGCTTTCATTTCAGAATGCAGTACTTCAGGCAATCAGTGCAGTCTGCAGTACTTCAGTTTCTGTGAAGCCAAAGGCACATTTCAGAGTTCTTCTTGTTATTGTCTTCATTTGACCCTGCATTGATCAGACAAGTAAAGGATTTTGTGGAATGAAGGAGAAACTGCAAATCAGAACCAAAGCACTTTTAAAGAATAGGATTTTCTTTGTATTGTCCTATTTAATTGCATTTCCACAGACAGAGAAGGAAAAATCCAATTTCTGCAGACTTAGTTTGTTATCTGCAACACTGCAGTCCTTTAGAAAGCTCTGTGAAGACTACACAGGTAGCAACATAACTATTGATAAAATCCATGTTCTCGTCCTCAAGCACACAACATTTTAATCCTAAACCTACTCCCCCTCCATCAGCATTTCCAAACTCTTGTTGACGAAAACCTCAGAAAAAAGACAATTCAGAAGTTACAGAAAAAAGTGTTTATGGTAGAGCTTATGCTTAAGCTTATGAAATTATTATCTTTAAGATGTGCTTTTTCCTCTGGCCTTTATCATACCAGACTATCTATTCATCCAGGTTTTGACAGGTTGAAGGACATATATGTCAAATAAGATTAGAAAAAAATAGACTTGGAATACTCTGAAGTAACAGTAAAGAGGAAAAATAACAAGTCAAGATACTAAGTCATGTAAACTCACAAAAACTGATGAGGAGAAGAGATCAAAATTCCAAAATTCTGCAAAAGATTCTTTGACCACTGCTGAACGGTTCATGGCATCGTGGTTGTTTTGGTGGGTGGTAGTCTGGTGGTTTGGGGTTTTTTTTTAATTACTTTTTTAAGGGGATTGAATTCCTGATTTGGGAAGGGCACTCATTCTCTTTTCAATGAACTGAGGTTTTCACAAACACCATTTGCTTTTTAGAGATATTTTCAAGTGTTCCTCTGTAAGCTGAACACCTCTAAGACACAAGAGTTTTTACTGAGAGAAGCAATGGAAGAAAACTAAAAAATGACAGTGAAGAAAATCTGAGAAGTGTTAGAGTATGTGTGTGCTCATGATTCTTTTTTCTTTGCTGTACACAACTAACTGAACAGACTCAGAGTGTAATGGAGATTTTGCTTTACCAGGTATCTCCCAGTCAAGTGGACCAAAGGAACCCACACAGTGTCCTTTGAAATTGGGAAGTTTAAGTTAAGAACTGGAAAGGAAAATAATAGCCAAAGGAAATTCAGATATGAGAGTCAATGTTTTGTTGCCTCTCTCTAATGTCTCATTCCATCATTCTTGTTTTACACATCTTTTCCTTTTCCCTAATCACTGAAATTTTGTCCCCACCCTTCCTCTTTCTCATATCAACTTTTTATTTTATCATTCTGACAAAAACACAAATGACAAGAGCTCCCAAAATTAGGTTTGTTCCTCCTCCACCCCAACATACCCAATGCAGAGAAGTATAGTCAGAAATTAAAGCATTTGTTCCTCTAATTCTTCATGTTTCTCTAATTTTTCATGTTCCTCTAATTCTTAGTAGGCATGATGGTGTTGGGTTGATGGGTGGACTTGATGATCTTAGAGGTCTTTTCCAACCTATGATTCTGTGATTCTACATTGACACTGTATTTGTTAACTCAACATGAAGCTGCTTAATTTTTTCAAAACGTAAGCTACACAGTATATCAAAGCTTTGAGGATACAACACAGTCCTTTCATCAGCCAAACAGTTGTGCTGTTATGGCAGCCATACAAGTGTACTTATAACCCAGCAAATGCCTTCAGCACAAAGACTATCAAAGCAGACTTCCAACATAGCATCATGGCTGTCCCAGCACAAGCAGATTTAGACCAAGAAAAAATGAAAAGCCTCATTTTGCTGTGAGAGAATAATGAATTTCATTTACACTTTCTCTGACACCAGAGTTATCTGTAAACAAGTTTACAAACAGTAACTCACAAGCCACATGACTATCGGGGCCCATAGAAGCTGAACTAGACATATCGTCCTGTCCAAATCTCACTTTTCAAAGCTAGATGTGCACACTTCCATGAAGGCTGAAATCATATTCTTCCCTTCAAATTCTGGTGGTGAAAGATGTTGTTAATACTTCATATCCTTCTAGGTCTGTGAAAGAAACTATCTCAGAAGTCATGAATATGAGGAAAGTGGAGATAAGAGTGACAGCTCAGCCTTAGCTCTCTCCCTGCTTTGAAAGTTCGCTATCTCAGCTGATTCATGCTATTTGTGCTCTTGGTGCCAGATTTTATACAGCATGTCATCAAAAGAGCCCATAAAGCATGTCATGACAATACTCATTTTATGCAATCCACAATATGTCCTTTTCCCCTCGAGATAGTGGTTGAAAATATTTAAAAGAAAAGTTCCCTAAATGCCAGTTTTTGTATTTCACTCCAGAACTTTCTGAACAACAGGAACGTATCAGAGGCGAAAGAGATATGATAGAAAGTTACAGCTGCAGCCTTGAGCAAATATTGCTAAATTTTACAGTGGTTTTTTTTTCTGTATTTCAGAAGGCATAGAGCAGAAGTTGCAGGAAATCAATAGCTCTCTTGAGAACCAGAGTTTATGAGGAAAAAGATCTTCTTTTGTAAAACTATTTTGTTCATGACTCTTTTTTGTAGAGTAAAAGCAACTTGCATTAATACGTTAATGTTAGAGCAGAGCATAGCCCCCTTTGTACCTAGAGCACACCCTTTTAAAAAAAAAAGTCACTTGTGATCAGCAACAGGAAATTTCAGAAGATCTATGGTCTCTAGAACTGTTGTCATTCAAGGATGTTTTCACTGTTGTGATCACAAAGTATGTCAAAAGCCATACGTTTTCTACCTATTTTCCATATGTTTAGAGTCAGTAAAGTCTGAGACAAAACCTGAGGAAATTTGTCCCCAAGGAAACTTCTGCTGTAGTCCTGCATAGCCTGAGTACCTAACTGCAACCCATTCACCAATAAAGCTCCAGCAGAGATGGCTGAGAAAAATTATGAAATGATTCACCAAAACAAAATACTCTGTAGAACCAAGAATATTTGACTGTCGCAGCTTGTGCTGGTGGTTCTCTGCTTTCCCCCCACTGCACTACAGACCTGTTGCTCTTCCTAACTCAATGTACTCCGTGGTTGCAAACACAAATACAGCATCACCGTGCTGCCAGAGTGCACCCATCAGAACAAACGAAACACAAGCTCCCAGACCTGATGCCCAGCCACCACCTTTGACACCATGACATTTTCAGAAAAGCATGAGCAGGTGTGTTGGTCATGGGAAGAGAGTGACTTTCTTTCTTTCTTTCATGAAGATTTCTCCTATTAAAAAACATCATTTTCACTGTTAATAAATTTCAGCTTTTCAGTATACAGATTCATCAAATTGGTAATTCATTTGGTAAATTACATCTTCTGCTAAAAACTCCTGATTTACTAATTCATACCTGTTATTAAAAAAATTAATAATTATTAAGCTTTATTCACTGAACACTTACTTTCTAATTTCCATCAATTTACAATCATCCTATGCTTTGGTTGTTCTGTATCCCACTGAGAAAAACACAGAAAATGCAAAAATACCCCTGCTATCTACCTATTCATTCCTTGCTGACTGTGGAACACACAAAGAAAAGAGGGACTTTGCAATAACAAATGCTTATAAGTCAGTGGCCTGAACAACTAAAGGAGTCCTTGCAGTCTGGCAAACCTCATAGACAAAATTTGTCAACACTTCCCTCTCCTTTCTACCAAGAAACCTCTAGTTTGGCAGTGCCTGCAGGTCACTGGTGCAGTATCACACAAGCAAGGGGATAAACCAAAGGAAAGCTGAATAATATTTAAAATATTTAAATAGCTTCTTCACTTCAAAATTGCAAACTGTGTGACTTCATTTACCTTTCTTCAAGTAAATCGTTCACGATACACTGTCATTAAGGGATTACTAGGAAGTGGCATTCAAGACCAGATCCTTTAAAGGATTTACTTACTCAAAACTGGAAGCTAAGCATGATTCAGTGTGTTTTCACAGCTCTGCCTATGCTTCAAGCTAGCTTTGATCCAGAGCTCACTGGAAGGTTGCAATGTTCCACTGCACCCACAGTATTCAGTCTTGCCTCTCCAGGGATTATATTAGCACGGGCATAATTCTGTGTCATCACACAACCTTGTGGTTCCTAGACATGTCCTGGCTCATGCCATTGTCATTCTAAATATAAGTGAAGGCTCTCAGCTGCTCCCTGTCTGCTTTCAATCCTTTGCAGGTTTCTCTGAAGCTGGCCCTCACACCTGAAGTGATTTACCAAAGGCTGCACAATTAACCAGTGACTTTGTGTGCATTGGAACAGGACTTTCATTTTCTTTTCCTTGTTTTAGCTGTCAGATGCTTTTCCTGAAGTTTCTGATTCAGCAAAAGGAATATCTGAATATATGAAAAACAATTGTCAAGCAGACGATGGGACTTGTCCATTTGACTATCAATTTTTATAATTATTTCATGATTATCTGTTCTTTTTTTAATTATCTGTGATTGCTATGAGGTGAAATAAAGTATACAACTGTTATTAAAATATGACCCTTGATTGCTTTGGATTTTACCCTAAAAGCATCATGAAGTGTGGATGCGGGATTATGGCCTCAGCGATGCAGAACTCTCTTCTGCCTTAAATGGTTTCTCACAGGTGTTTAAGAACATTAAGCTTCTTATCAATTTCCCATCAGTGCCTCTTCAGTAGTTAAAGCTGTTAACTTCTTCCATAGTTAACTATGGTTAACTATCCCTCCTGAGCACTTGTAGTAATACATGACTGTGACTTTATGACAATGTGTACCATGAGAGGGACATGGTTTCAGTTCAGAAGGGACATATTCTTGTCTGTCTTAATAGAGCTCTAGGCCTTCAGTAGGTCTCTGGAAACACAATGGGACAAAGGCTGAAAGCAGTACTGAGCCAGTAATGCCATTGCTTGAACGTCACCTTTTGGAAGTCTCTTTATTTTTCAGAACTAACTGTCTAAGCAATCTCTGTCTTCAGGAATTTGTCTGTCCATTTGATTAAATTATGATTGATTTTGTTCCCTCCTCCTCGTCTACCCTAATCCAAAATGACTCCTGATGAGATTAACATTACAAAAGAAGTGGATCATAGGGGGAATAATACAGACATTAATCTAGCCGAAAATATCAGAGCATAGAAAAATATCCTTGAGAATTCCTTGATGGCTTTTGTGTGTCTTGTTTTTTTGTGTCTCCTAATCTATTTCTAAAATATAGGATTTTTAAATTCTCTAGTGCCTGCAGTTTGCACTGTGTGCTGCAGAAATATCCTAACTCTCCAGGGATGTTACCTGAGCCCTCACACATCTTCTCGAGCTTCCATTCCCATTGGTGGGAAACCAAGTAGTGCAACTGAGAAGATTAAGGTTCACCTAGCTAGTAAGCCTCAACAAGTTGTCCTGGTTTCAGTTGGGATAGAGTTAATTTTCCTCCCAGTAGCTGCTGTGCTTTGGATTTAGTATGAGAAGAATGTTGATAGCACTGATATTTTTAGTTGTTGTTAAGATATCAAGGATTTTCCTCAGCTTCCCATATTCAGCTAATGAGCAGGTGTGCAGGAGCTGGGCAGGAGCACAGCCAGGCAGCCAGCCCAAGCTGGCCAACAGAAATATTCCATACCATAGAAGTCATGTTCAGTTCATAAAAGGAGGCTGACCAGGGGGACAGGAACCTCTTTTCCAGGAGTTCAACTCTTTTTTTTTCCATGAGTTCAATCCTTTCTGTGTGTTCAAACTTTTTCATGAGTTCTGCAAAATCCACAAAATCCAGGAGTTTCATGATCACTGCTCAGGGATTGGCTGCGAATCAGTCATCAGGCGATGTGAATAAAACGTATCGCGTATTGCTTGTTTGGCATATTCTAGTAGTAGTACTAGTAGTACTTCTGCTATTTCTTTTGTTGTCTGGTTAAAGTACCTTTCTCTCAACCCACAAATTTCAACTTTTGTCCATTTTCCTCCCAATCCCAAGGGGTGAGGAAGGGGAGGGACAAGCAAGCAGCTGTCTGGTGTTTAGTTGCTGGCTGCCAGGTTAAACCGTGACACAAGCGAGGGACCACGATCCCTGAGAACAACATCGGGTCCATCTTCCGCACTTTCGTTAAAACCATAAAGAAAATGACAGTGGTTCTGAGACTGAGGTAAAAGAAATCAAAGGAGTACGTATATTGAGCGTATTGGATTTACAGCATCTGCATGAAATTTTCAATCATAAATTATTGCAGCTGTTAAAATGGAATTACTAAGAAGATAACTTTAACATGGCTCTCACAGATGAGGAATATTAACAACAAAGTGGCAGTTAACTGGTCAGACACTACTGTCGTGGAGGAAGAACTGAGCATCTATTGAGTGAATACTAACTGCCCAAGTTATTGCTGGACAAAAGCGGTATTGTTTACAAAGAATTAAGGAATCTGTCTTCAAAACAACACAAGAAACCCGGCAAGAAATCATTCTATTGAATCTGAAATGAGGAAGACCTTATTTAGAGAATGGTGTTCAGTTTTAGACTCTGGTTTTAAAATAGATGAGGTAAGCAAGGAGCATGTAGTGATCTTGGTGGACATTCAAATTTTGAAAAAGGTCTAAAATAAGGAAATTTGCATGTGACATATAGGTGTTACACACAGCATTCTTCTGAAAACTTGATTTATTGAGCTGTTTTTCTAATTTTGAAAACAACCATGATTTTTCCATGGAGACTATGAAAAATTAATCTGACCAATATAAAAGATTGTTTGGATTAAATACATGCACTAAACTTGCTCATCCCTAACTGCAGTAGTGTTATTACTAAATATTGTAGGCATTGGGGTTTTAAAAGATGAAGGAGAGCAATGGAAGGAGAAGATAGTGAGAAAATTATGAAAGAAAAAATCACAAGTAGCACAGCAAACAAAAACTAAAATATACTTTAAAGATCATGTATTACTATGCACTTCTTTTCTTCATCCTTCAAAACACCAGGGAAAGAAAATCAGAAATTAGGCAGATTTGGGAGCCATTTTCACATAAGAATCGTATTTGTGCTATAGCGTGGTGCATGGGTGAAAAAACCTATCAATTCTTTTGCAACAAGGCACTGGATTGCAGCTAGTAGGATGACCTCTCAGAGAATTTAAAATACATATCCAAAGGGTATGGAATGCTTTAAGGCCACAGGAAGAAAAAGAGGGGAAAAAAAAACCAACCCAGAAACAGTACTCCAAGGCAAGTGAAAAGGCAAAAGGGTAATGGAGAGGAAGACACAGGTGAGCGCAGTGCAAGAGAAGAGAGAAGAATCAAAGGAGTAGAGAAAGGGCATTCATATGAAATGAGGAACTGTTGATAAAGCCTAAAAGAAGGTGAGAGAAAGTGTGAACTCTGTGGAGACATGATAACACAACTGACCTGCAGAACAGCATGTGACCAGCAACAAAATTTTAGATACTACTTTAATCCTGTCATATATTAAATGGCACAGCCAGCAAAACCTCTGTATTTCCTTCTGTTTTCCTGAAGGAATTCAGATTTTTTTGTCAGAATACTGTTAATTCCAAGTCTACATAAACTTGAGACAAGAATGAATCCCATTTTTTAAAGATATGTCTTTTGTAGAAAAAGTATGCCATCATTTGCATGCATAGCACATCAAGTATCTTCTTTTGGTGTTACTTTAGAAACAAGTGTGTATTACCAACTGCATTACAGATTTTAATCAACAAAATATTTGGGGTGAGATAGAAACCTACTCAGACATCATTTAAAATTCTCTGAGATGAATTTTCATGCCACATCTGAATCTGAATCTGAAGCTGAATCTGAACTGAGACATTGCTGAGCACCCCAGCATCAGGAAAGTTTGTTGTTCATGGGCGATGAGTGAGAACACTGAGTTAGGGGAGGGTGGTCCTGTTGAACAGGGTTTAGGTTGAATATATTGTGGTTGCACGTCAGGTTTGATGTCATCCCTGCAGTTCTGAAATGAATTACATGGCATTAATGAATCTTCATAGGATGATTTGGAGGTAACATTATGTTTGCAAAGTTTACAGAGTCAAGTGAAGTCAAAGCTGGACAAGAACAGTACTATCATCAGCTGTGTCCTCCTCTGTGTTGCTGTGTACTATCTTCTCTCCCACTGCATGGCCCTGCTATCAGTGGCACAAAGAGCAGTGAGCTTAGCAGTGCTACTTGGCACAGCTTCCTACCAGGAAAGCAGAAGGGGTGGAAATGGGGAATGCTCCTTTTTGTCTTTCCTTCATACAAGCAGTAGCACCCCACACTAAGCAAAATCCCAGGTGAGGCAGAGATAATGTTTATATGGTGTCTGTGAATCTCAGGACAAGAGTGGCTGATGGAAGGGGTTGTTCTGTGTGCCCAATACACATAGAGAAAAAGTCCTGCTGATGTGAAGTTCAGAAAGTTTCACACAAATCACAGATGTAACCTTTACCTGCATTGTTCAGCAGAGACATAAACCCAGCTGACCTCCCGCATTCCATTTTCATCTGCCTGACCCATAATCATATCCACTGCTTGCGGACTCTCTCTTTGGCTCCTCTTTCCTTGACACCATCCCCATCTCTGCCAAGCACGAGTCGTCCCTCAGCTCTGTAAAGAAGGCGAGGGTTAAGGTTAGTGCTAAGGTTAGGGTCAGGGTCAGATCGGAAAGTTTCCTTCCTACACAGCTTTTCCTGTTACAAGCATGCCCTCTAGCATCTCCCACGTCAAGGCCACCTCAGTTGGCTGACTGTCAGTCTGCTGCTTAGAAAGGGTCTAAGGATATGTATCTCTCCTTGAAGAGCAAATCTGGGGCAAAAACTCTTTGCAAACAGTCTCAGACATATTACTCATTTCTTTGCAGTTCTTAGACTTGGAGTCTGTCCCTCATGTTGAGAAGCTTCTTACTGTGTAACGGGAAAGGGAGACAACACGAGATCTGAGTGAGTGTCTAACAGCATTGTTACAGAAGCAGTCTCATACAAACTGTCATCTTCCTGTACCCACTGGGAGTGTGTGAAAGTCGTCCTCATTAAATTCTGAAATAGCTCTGGATATTCAAAATGACCTATTTGTCTCTTAAGAAAAGGTTTTTCTATCTTATTTCTGCTAGCACCAGTTAATTGAGATGTGAATGCTGTGCCTGGGCTGAACCCACTGTAATCATTTGAAGAGGGGCACTAAGCAGTCATCACTTTATTACAACACTTGGTCATTATCACTGTCAACCTATACACAGGATTTCAAATCATTATGTTTGAGAGGAAAGGCATTGCATGTTAGTATCTTTTCCCCAAATGCTGAAATTCTGCACTGCTAACGTCTATCTACAATACATTTTTTTAATATCAAAACCAGACATTTACTGGTCATGTTCTAGACAACATGCAACTGTGGAAAAATATGATATTATATATGGCCAGGATAACAGTACATTTGGCCAGAGAACACATTAAATTTCAATATATTTTTCCATACTGAAATATGATTGACATTTCTACTGTATTTCCAGTGTAAATCACTTTTATTGTATTTAGAAGCTGCTTAACTGGAAGCATCCCAGTGGAAACAAAATAGCATTTCAGCTTCTTGAAACTCACAGTCCCTACTACGGTGTTGAGATAAAACTCCTGTCATTTCTTGAAACCCTGTAGAATCCAAAAGTACACCAACCAAAATGCATCATTTAGAAGCCACATCAGCCCAGAGAATTAATATGAGGTGGGAAAGGGACAGGTAGCTGAAAGAGCACTAAAGTGAACACCAATTCATAACCACTAGCAACAGTGAACAGGCTAGTTTGATGGCTAAAAGGTCTTATTAATAAATCACTATTTAGCAACACTGTCATGAACTGCATCAAATACACTATCATATTTAAAATAAAATATGTTATTCAAACTGATTTTCAAAGGGAATGTGATACTCTTCTGCGACACCAAATGATATTTTGTAAAACTGACACCTGAAGCAGAAGAGATTAAATGTTTTAGACTTTATTATTACTATTATTTCCACCTGTTACGGAATAATATTTTCTCCTGAGTTACTGGGCAATGATGTTGAAATTAAAGTAAACACTTTTTTCAGGAAAATACTTGCAATGACTAGACAACGGTTTGAGAGGGTATAAATCAAAGACTCAACAGTTTAGACGTAAGTTGTTCTGTATGTTTTATACTTCTCTGTATACCTTTCTCAGGAGTACTGGAGCTTAAAGTTTCAACTAGCGTGGGACAAAATTGGGCTTTTTTCTTCCCCCTTGTGATTGTTCTTATAAGGACAAGGGAAGTAGGTGAACCACGTTAATTCTTCCCACCTTCCATATTGCAGTTACATCAGGCTTTTAATTATGTACCATCTTGTAATGTAAATAAGCTGCTGCTACTCCAGACTTGGCTGCTATAGGGTTAACAGCATTTTGTACCCACTTTTTAAAGCTAAAAACTCATTTTAACAGTTCTTTACTGAGAGGAAAAAAAGGAATAGTTATGACTTCACGGAAAGGCTGTAAATCACCCATATTTCATAATCCATTAGAGAGACTGGCTCTGAATATTTAAAAAAATATTTTCTCTGTTTATAATATATAAACATGCTGTCTTTATACTCGGAGTTAACCATTTAGCTAACAATTTACCCATAATTCTGGAAATCACTATCTTCAACAGTATAAAAGCTCATCAATTCTTGTTTCTTTCTGTCACGTTGTGACACCAAACAGCACTGTACATGGTTCCATTTCTTTTCCTGTGTGGCATGCTATTCACTTTACTAGTATATTTATCTTCAGTTTTATAATTTTGTTTTGAAATCTGTTCACTTCTGCTGTTTCATTAGAAGCAGGGTAGCATTATCTGTTGCCTGTAAGAAGATGCGATTTATCTCTGTCTTATATTGTGTTAACAGGTGTCAGGATTCAAAAGGAAGAAACCTTAACTGTATCCTTTTATTATTGCATTAATATGCTAGACTGTTATTTATTCTCTTCCCACTAAATATTCCTGTAGCTGATTTTCAAATGAACTATTTTCGCTGATTCTACAAATATTCAGGCTCTTTTGTGTGACATATGACCCAATGATTTTAGTTTTCAGTTCACATTTAAAATCTGGCCAATACTTGAAAATCGAATCCAAAACCCAATATGGATGGAAGTCAGGTGCTCACACATAAAACTGCTATCCTAAAACTACCCTACAGGTGCTTTCCACCCCTAGAGACGCAAAAAATCAATAAGAAGGATGCTATCGGTTGGGGGTTTTTACTGTGAAGTTCTCTACACTGCCACGGCTCTGCTTCTAGGCTTCTGCACAAGCACCTCAGCTGAGATTATTGCTGAGCAGCTCAATGCCTACTTGAAAGTAAATGTGTTTCTACTCGCATTTCCCAGTCAAAGGACGTTTTTGTCATGAAACGGTTTGGTAGGTATTCTGTAAGACGCCACCTGGGCACAATGTCAGCTTTTTTGTAAAGGCTAGGGCTGCTGCTGGATTTCTTTTAAGTCTGAGAGGAAGTAGCACTGTTCTTTTTTCCACACCTGCACATCTTTCACTAAATTGCTTACCCATGGTCTACCCATAGGATACAGACTGCAGAGAAAGGTGTTGATAATTAATCCTGTTCCTACTGCACCTAAAGGGGTTAAGGTCCCAAAAGTGGTCTCTCTAATTTCAATTTTTACCTCATATTACCACCTTTAACTCAAACTGACCGTGAATGAGCATAAAAATGAAGAAGGCAATTGATTACTTAATGCTATTCTAGATAAAGCAAAAATAAACAAAATAGTAACAATAATGTCCTGCTGTGAAAAATAAAGGGATGCACAAATTGTTGATTTTGTGACAGAATATTGTAAATAGATAAGAATATTCATGTTCTGAGCTAATTAACACTGAACTGACTTATAGGTGCATGTTATTATTGCTTTTGTGAAGTGTAATTAACCTAAATTTTTGAATAGTCCTACATTTGTGTCCAGAATTTTAGTATAACAAAAATAATATATGGAGATGTGTATTTGTTATCCAGCTACAACCAGGTGCATTATTTTGAAAGGTCTAAAGTAACTAGAACTGTCTTCCTTTATTGTTAATGAAGTTTGTAGCTTCTGCTTTGAAGATACTAGGAAAAATATTTTTAGCTTCAGTCAAAGCTTTCTGAAGTTGACAGAAAGTCTCCCACTGAGCTAGACGGGCTTTGGATCAAGCACTTAGAATTCTCAGAAATTATTTATCTGGTCCACTCTGGTCTATTCATGATTTGAGGGAGAAGGGTGCCTCATTTTTCCTGAGTGTATTTTAATTAACTAGCAAAAATATCACAAAATGTATTTTGCTTTTTTCCATCTGTGAAATGAAAATGTGTTCTATTTGCTAAATACCTTGTGATCCACTGATTTACAGTGGGTTTGTACATATATATGTATATCAGCACTATTTCACCTTATCTCTGTAGCTTCTTATCCATCAGCAAAGACACTGGTGAGGAAATTTTTAAATGCATTTAATAAGCAAGTAAAAGTTTACATGGTGCAACTCATCCTGCCAATTGCGCCACAGTAAAACACATTTATTCACATAGCTTATAGCATTGTCTGGGCATTGCCAAATTAACAAATAAAAGGTAGAAGACCAATTTGATCACGGTGAGTTTGGAGATTCATACAAAGTGTCAGGTTTTGTCATTTCAGGACAAAGTTCCCTCAGCATTTCCTGCCTTCCTTTGAAGTTTTTTGATTCAAAATCAGAATCAAGTGTCTGTCAATTCCTGCAGAGCAGCCTTTTCAATAGCTAGACTGCCAAACTGAGTGACTGTAAAACAGCTCGCACCAGCACTCAGATGTTACTTTAACTGAGTGATTAAACTGATTACTTCATATTCATTGCATTATTATTACCACCAAGCTACTTACCAATATCCTAACAATATCCTAACAATATTTTAAAGTGTTTTACTTCCATCATTCATGCTGACAAATTTAAAGCAAATTTCCACCCTGTCTTTTGGTGCACACTGTAAAAAGGAGATTCATTGAACATCTTTTGAAAGGAGTGTGTTTCCCTCTGTGTGATGAAAATTGATATGGTAGAAAGCATGTAATGTATTCTTTTTTATAGTAACATTACTTTGTATGTATATATTACATTTGTGTGTATGTGTAACTATAAATATGCATTTATATATATACATAAACTTATTTTATACCTACTGGCGCATCTCGGCTCCTTCACAATTTCTGCTCTGCTCCTCCTGCAAAGCTGTTTTACCTCATTGATTTTTGATTAATCTAAGAATATTTTTATGTAATGACTGCTTAGGATTGTACCTAAATGTCTAGGGATTTAGATTCAGAATTCAATGCATTTGTTTAAAGACTAAACACAATATATCCAGTCTCTTGCAACGAAGGTCTGTAACAAAGCATAATGCTGAACAAATCGGATATAAAAAGCAATACTGAACACACTTGGTGAGATTATCACATCTATGGAACAGGTGTTTTGCTACTTCAGTTCATGTCACATGGCTCCTTTTAGATTTCAGTAGTTTTCCCATTCTGAGGATTTATTTGTTATATTGCAGTCACCAACAGTACAAAAAGTCACATATGCAATATCATATTCATGACTATCATATTTAGAATAGGATTTTTGAATGCAGTCTACTCTTTTTTTAAAAAAAGTAAGTGGAGACAAAGTGTGGTGCTAGAAACCTAGTACTTCAGAGTTCTTTTTCTGACTCTTTTCCTGTGCATCCTTAACGATAGTCATGTAGACAGTAGTTCACAATGACCAGTACTGTCATTCACATTGTGAAACTGTCATGGTCTGTGATTATCTCCAAAGTGAAACATGACGTTATTGACACAACCAGCAACAACGTGTCCTAAAACCACCAAAGTCTCCTCAACTTAGGACTTAAACAAACCACCCTACTGTTCCGAAAAAGAATGATGTGAACAAGATAAGAAAGCATCAGTACTTATCTATACCTCTCCAAGAACTGCACAGAGAGACCTTCAGATGTTCATCTGATAATCAGTACTGACTTCATTTTACAGAGAAGAAAAAACAGAGGGTGAGAATACAAAGTGGTTAGAAATATATTTGCCTGAGACCAGCGTTAGGCAATGTTTTTAGCAAAGGGTTTCAGACCTCATTCTGACACTGGCAAAGATCACGTATCTGCCTTAACGTGTAGTAAGACCATATACTGCGATATTTAAAAGTGCCCAGTCAGGTTATTCTTACTAAAGACAAAAGGCATTATACATCTAACTCTCTAAGATCCTGTCTCAATACCCTTTAGCAACCTCCAAGATCTTACGATTATTCATTATGAGAAATAAAAGTAATGTACTTTACCTACTTCATAGTTCTAAAAGTCAACAGCCAACATGGGACTAATATGAACTTCTTAATATTTACCAAATGATTAAATAATTATGATTTTCGGAAATATTCCGTGATTGCATCATAAACCTGCACAGTTAAGGAAGATTCTACAGTGCCCCCTGTGCTATTAAAAACATAGTTTTAAGACATGTTTTGTAGTTGACAAAATCTATCACAAAATAGATGTCCATAACAATAATTTTCATCTGTGCAGCTGCCTTTACTGTGTCTACTTAGACTTATATTCAGAAAATCACCATCACAGAGTGATGTGAGCCACCATAACGGCGGTTAGAAGTGGAAAAATACCGAAGAGAAGAAAATGTTCTCTGAAAAATACTGTCAGAGAAACTGTCTGCCAGCCTAGGAGCTGTGAGCCTGGGAACTAGGCCTGGGAACAAGAAACATCCCTGAAAATTGCAGCTGGCCTCTCTGAAGTACAGCTAAGGTACCTAGAAACTAAAAACATCTTCAGATGCCATCAATAAGCACAAAAACAAGGGACTGCAACCACAACTTATCATCTGAAAATTGGAAAGAGTACGGGAGAACAAAATGGGTCTGAAAGAACAGAAACAGCATAATCTATTGGCTGAAAAACAGAAATTAACAACATCTGTTGGCTGCTCAGAGTGGTGATATCCTATTCCATTTTACGTCTCTATGATATGAGAAATACTAAATCTTTATCCAAAATGGAGCCTCTTTCTTTGGGAACTTCCCATGCTGCACACATTTTTCCTTTCCTAAACAAAACGAACTCACCACATGAACTTTCTACGAGATCTTGGACTCTCACTAGACAAGCCCGGCTGACTCCAGCCCCTGTGACACAGATCATCTCTGAAGTGACATTCTGCCTGCTGTCTTGCTGATTCTGCTTTGGGCCCACTTTTGGGGTTGGTTCAGTTTGTCCTTGCACCTCTGGAGTGATTGGGTCCCGCCCTGGGACTGGTTTGTCCTCCCCTCTGGGATGGTTTGTCCCCTCCTGAAGTCTGTCTAATTCACTTGATACCAGCACTATATATCCATATACGTAATCTATCATAAGAATAACTGCTGTTATGTCATTGACAAATTACTTCAGTAAGTATAAATTTGTAGTAATCTCTATATACTTACTTGATTTTTGCTATTACATTAATTGTTACCATACAATTTGTTGTGGGTTTACAACTGATTGTTGCTGTTGTTGACTGCTGCTATACTATTGATTGATACTATATTATTAATTGCTGACAGTAATTTGTAATAAATATATATATTCAAAAGTACTATGGCTGGGGCCCGGATTAGAGTCTCACAGATGCCAGGCATGCAGAGGTAAGATATAGGGTGGTATTGCGTGGCAGGACTGCCTTATGGTCATTAGGAAAAATCATTCAGTAAGAAAAAGCTTTGAACTAGGGTGTGCAACAGCAGAGGCTTTGGACTTCACTGTTTTACTGTATCCTCCAAGACCTACAGAGCTGAAATGAAGTTTGGTGCTTGCAGAAGTCTATATGTCTTCCACAGCTCTTCAGTGCTTTCAAAACTGAAAACATGAAACAAGGAAATTACATGGTATTGAAACTACTGTCATGTCTCTGTCCAGGACCTTTACTCATAGCAATTCCTATTTGTTCAAATTAATGAGACTTCTTCGAAAAGTCATTTATACCTACTCTTTGTAAAGATGAGAGTACATTGGAAAAAAAGCATTACAAAGGTTTTCTTTCTAGACTAGTCTCTTTCTAACAATTTTGAAAAAAAATAAAACTAGAAACACCTAGGAAAAGTTGTTTATATAATCAGATATTTCAGAGGTTTATTAGCATTTCTCAAAATTATAGAGAAGAAAAACAGTTACATTTTTTCTCATATGCTGAAACTTAAAAGTACAGAGGAAATACTTCATTTGAATTCATCTAGAAGTATTATTCCTGTGAGTACACCTCGGCAAAAATATCTTCCTTCTTTCCCTCTCTCACCACCTGTTTCAAAAGAGAAGCATATCATTTCATTCATAGCCAAACAATATCTATCTTTTCAGAAATTTTAGACAAAGTAAGGAGGTGAAACAAAAAGTGTCTTTCAGAGATCTCATCAGGAAATGGTAAAGCTGCTCCTTTTCACACAAAGTTTTGAGTCTCAAGTTTAAATCTCTTCTTTTCCTTGAGGAGGCTAAATCCATATTTTTCAGTTTTCTAAAGATAACTCAGTCCATGAGATTTAAGTTAATCTGACCTGTCCTATTATGACTTTCCATAAAAGCATGTGGTCACAAAGTCACAGGGATGCTGGTTGAAAAGCACCTCTAGTGGTCACCCAGAGGTGCCTACTGCCCAAAGCAGGAGTGCTGCCAGCACCAGATTAGCTCTGCTGTGAATTTGTCTATCTATCTCAGTCTTGAATACCTCAAAGGGCAGAGACTGCACCACCGCTCTGGGAAACCTGTCTCAGTGCCACACCACGCTCCCAGTGACACAGCTTCTCCCAACATACATGTAGAAACTGGACGAGCTTGTGGCTGCTACTTGTTTTACCATCTTTAGCTCCATGTCCTTTGAATAGATGTACAAAGTTCTTCACCTGTCCTCCTTAGCCTCTGTCACCAGACTGATGAAGACCACCTCCCTCAGCCTCACACAGGCCATGTGCCCAAGGCTCCAGTTCACCTTCATCCGCAGTCCTTCTGGGGCTGGGTGTCTAAAGATGGATGCAGTAAATGAGGTACAGCTTCACTAGTACTGAAAATAAGGACGCAGCTTCTTTTAGGTCTGCTGGCTGTGATTCTTGTAGGGTCAATCAGTACGCAGCTTTTGCCACCTATTAATTTGGCTCATATTCAAACTAATCCAAATTGCCCAGTATTGCCAAGGTGAGAGACTGAGCAAGATCAAGTCCCTGAACTGGTGGCTTAGGCAGGGGCTGCATTATCCACTCCTGTAAATGTCTGTCACATGTTTCAGCCTTTATTTTTGTTTGCTCTTTAATATCCTTGGACTCAATGATTCTTATCAGTCCATTCCAACTTGTATTATTCTGTGATTCTATGAAATGAATCAATGGCTCCCACGTGAGTCCTAGCAAACATGATGCCAAATTTATTGCAAGTAAAATTGTTGCAGATGGCTTCTCTGGAGAGATCTGCCAAAGACATCAATTTTGTATTTTATATTTCAGTTGAATTTCATGAAATCTGATATCCATGGAACTAAAGAATAAAGAACACTTATTAGACTGTCGTACGTACTGGAAATCTATAAGAAAATTCCATTCTAACAACCAAGACAACTTCCTTAATGATATCAAAGGAAATCAACTTAAAGATATAAACTGCCTTATAAGATAGTAAAAGACCTTATTACAAGAAAGAAAAAAATAAAAGTTTGAAAGCCAGGGAGAACCCAAATCAATCAGGGAAAAAAATTGCCAAGCATAGTTAGAACTGTAAAGCTGAAGCTCACCTTTATGTTTTATTAAACATATTCTGGTTCATGCTGGAGTCACTCACTTGTACACTGTGTGAACTACAGATTGAATTTGAAATCACAGACTCATTAATCATAGATGAAAAGTTAGATTTAAAAGGTAGATTTAAAATACCTACCAGACATGATGATGAACTCAGGATTTCCTGTAACAGGCTTATATTGTTCTAAGACAATTCTCAAATGGCAGGAAGACCAAACACAACAGGTTCAGGATGGGTTCATGATAGAAAACTGTATTGAGAGCCCTGTATTTTCTTTTTATGGTGTATAACTTGCTCTTTTTTTAACCTTGATCTTTAATAGTTTTTGCAAGTTTTAGACCTAACTCTTGCTAAATATTCCATCTAAAGAAGACAGGGTGTCTAAAACTAGAAACAAAAAGAAAATATTTGTCAATGGAATGATGAGCTGTTAGGACAAGATACATGGTGGATTTTCCTTTAACGTCAACCTAACTCTCTTCAACTTCTACTTCAACCAAAAGGTATTTATTCAGAATTAGAAAATGCTGCATAAAATGTGATCGAAGTCATAGAAAATTCTGACAGTCATAATGGTCATTCCTAGCTGTGTGTCTTCTGAATGTCTAAACCCAGAGCACTGATACATTATTGTAGCCACAGAACAAAGGTATTAATTCAGTACCTAGCTCCTCTGCACTGCCAAGGATTAAGAACCCTGCGTACTTAGAATTAGTCTTGTAGGTATATATACATTTAGAGCATTTGAGATGTCAACAAACTTCAGTCTATCTCTGCTTGTAGTTGCCTATTAAATAGGATTTTGAGGACTCAGTATTTAAAGATAATTCTGCATCTCAGTCTTCTCAGCAACTAACTGAAAGGAAGTGAAATAACAGAGAACAAAACAAAATACCATGGAAATGTGATGATATACATTAAAAAAATATAGATCAGTGCAATACACTTCTCTTTCTTCACTCTTTCCATCAGATTGAATTATTCTGCAATTTCTGTCTCCTAAACTGATTCCTTCTATATCACCATGTTGTCCTGCCTCTATAATTCTGTCCAGGGAAACATCTGGAAATTAACATCTCTTTCTCATAAATATCCTCCACTATTTCAGTAATGACATCAGGAGCAAGACAAGAAAAATATCAGGGAACATCACCTGCATGCACAGAGCCAACTTGTTTAAGAGGCACAGTATTTAGAAGAAGCTTTTTCCTTCTTCATGTTTGCCATGGTGACCAGAAGCACGTTCTTGCAGTAGTAACAATGAGCAAAGTCTCTGTCTTGCTAAAAGCTAATTGTCTAATATGCAAGTGGTCCTCATGGTACACTTTATTGCTCAAGAGCAGAGGTAAGTCTCACCTTTATAAAGACATCCTTCTCTAACTATTCTATACATCGAATAAATGCATATGTTGGCAGTGCTCATGCTGGAGGTTGGGGGCAGAAACATATGTTATGTAAAGAAACTCCTCTTGGACACATTTAAAATGTATATGTCATACTTTCTGCACGTATTCCTACTTTACTTTCCAGAAAAGACTTAACATAACTCAAATCTTCAGAAGTCTCCACAGAAAAAAATACTACAAATAGCCAAGAAAGGCACAAAAGAGGGAAAAAAAATTTCCCAGGGTCTTAGCTCTGCAAGTGTAAACACTGCTGTCAAAGTAGCCCAAATAGTAGTTTGCAGCTCAGTGATAAAAATGGTACAGACAGGATGAAAAACAGAAACACTGCACGATATGAAATAAATTTTAAATCAACACAACTACTCTTTAATCCATTCTTCTCCCTCTTTTTCAATGTTTTTAGCAGAACAGCCACAACTGAGTAATACATGCATTCTTTTCCAGAAGCATAGCGCATGACTGCACACCACCAAGAGGACATAGACACACAGATGAAAAAATACCGACCCTGAACTTTCACAATGAACAAAAAAACTCTGATTTTGTTCAGATACTGGTTTGGAGTAAATAAAATGTAAATTACCTGCACAGACTAGCAGCCACCTCTTTCATTCTGAAGGAAAACTTACTTTCGATTATATTTCCATTTTCATTTGATAGTGTCATCATTTTCTTTCATTCCACTGTAACTCCTCTACAGTTGCTTCTGTCTAGTTTAATATTTCTTCCCATTTCAAACTGGTTCCAGCTCTTTAGTTTTTCTTTTTTTTTTCCCCACCTCTGTTTTGCTCCCAGAGATGAAGTAGTACAACATGTTTCTGACTTTCCTTTGTACTCAGTTTTGCTTCCTTTTCCCTTTGAAACATTTCAGTCTTGATCTGAATTCTTTATTTCTCTCTATATCAACAACACATTAAATTGTGTTGATGTTTTAGTTCTCTATTTTCTCCTTTCTTTATCATACTTACAATGAAATGTTTGTTTGGCTTTCTGCACTTTTTCACAAGTTGCTATTTCATGTATATATTATAGCAGTCATACAAGAATGGTGGTGTGCACAGCACACATTGCTATGCATTACTACATTGATGTTTGTACTTTTTTAGAAAATGTGTGGGATGCAGATACTGAAAATAATAATTAGAAGTTGAAAGAAATTTAACAATGTGAAAAGCATCTGTAATGCTTTGGGGAAAAAAAATGGATTTGTTTAGTTCACTGGGCTCATTTGAATAATAGAGAAAATGACCACTTACATAGAATACGGGTGTAATCTACTTGTCTGTGCCACTGGATATTCAAATAACACATCATTATAGGAAGTTCCTTCCCAACCGAATGAGGACTATATTGAGGATGGAGTACCTTGTTCAATTTTAGTCACCCATACCAAAAAATGACTTCATACTGTAGCAGCTACACAGAGCAGCTGCTAGGAAAATTCGAGAAATGAACAGCGTTTTGTATGAAAGGAGACTGAAAAAATCTGTACTATGCAGTACAGTAGTAAAAATAAGGCAACTGGGAACATTACTACTCTCTACAAATATAGCTGATGGGGTAGCTAAACACCAGGGGAAAAAGAAGGGCTGAGTAAGCTCAAAAACAGTGCTGACTTGAGAAACCACAAGTGTAACTGTGTATGAACAAATTTAGGCTGTAAGTTTGTGTCACAGCCCCCAGCCCCAGCGCCCTTCAGCTTCTAGTTTAGCTGACTGAGCCCAAGGACGGCTCCTGTGCCAACAAGAACTGCTCTAAAGAAAGCCATGAACAGGACCTGCCCCTTCTTTCCTCAGAAGCTGCTTGCAAGCTGAGTGACTTGTGTTGGCCCCTGCCAGAGCTACGCAGCACGGGTGCTGTGGCTGCACCCTGTCCTGTGCCTGATCACAGAGGAAGGAGTCCCAGTCACCTGGCAGGTTCTGTCTGACCACTTGTCCCTGTGACAGCTAACAGTGATCAAAAACACTGTAATCAATGGCTGCTGACACATATTCCCAAGAAATCCACAGGGACCCACAGAGAACTAGTGGTTTCAGGAGCCAGTCCTGCCAACAGGTAAGCTATGGTGAGAGAAGACAACGTATATCTGAGGAACTAATCAGGAGCTAAGAAGGTTTTCAATGTATAAAACCACATAGGCAGAGATGTACTACTTTAGTTTTGTTACTCTCTTTGGGGCAAAACACTGTAATCCATTTCTGTTTTGATAGCAGAACTTGATTCTTCCATGTCGTTGCATTGTGTGTGCAATTCACGCCTTGTTCTTAGCAACTCATTCGTTCTTTTTTTTAATCCATACCATCAGTAGGACATCTTTGTTGTCCCACCACTCTACACAGGCTGGATCACAAGGGAAAAAAAAAGGGGGCTCAGCTCTGTTAGGAAGGGTGCTACATGAATTTCACACACAAAAACGAAATCAGAGAAAAAGGACTCTGAGGAATGGGATGGTGGAGAATTCAGATGTGACAGCATTTGCATCCATTTTGTAGAAAGTGTAAATAATTATACTATCATAAAGGAAAAACAAGGAAATTTGATTCAGAGAAGTGGCCATCAAACATTTGTTTTCTTACTCCCTAGATCTAAATGAAATATAAGCTATATTTACAGCTAATATTGGAATGGGGGGATAAAATCACACCCTGAGGTGATATAAAATGCTCATTGATGGTGTTTTTTATGAAAGCACACTGATGTGTTAAGGTATTTCTCATGGTCCGATTCAGATTTCAGAAGTTTTCATTACTAGGAAGTGTGAAGCATGCAGTAGAGCTTTGTTCTAGCAGTCACCAATTTATTATTTTTATGCCTCTGTGATTTTTACTGTGACTGTCACCTGTCCCGTAGACGTCTTGCTCTATAGGATAACATTTTGAGCTGTGCATAGCCCTTCCTCTGACATGAAATTCATTTCTCCAAACAGCATGAGAACTCCTTTCTTTTTTTCTGTTTTAGCTCCTCGAAACAGTAAGGCGGAAGAAAATTTATCTCAAAATTAAGCAGTTACAATATCCGCTTTTGAAAAATGAAACAATAGAGAAAACCACTTGTAAACAAAAACTTTTTGGAAAGAAGAAATATTACAAAGGTTTTTCATCCACATTTACCTTTGTTCAGAGTGAAGACAACAGATTTTTAGATTGTTTAAAATATGTCATGATTTCCTTTTCTTAACATACAAATAATAGTGCAAGAAAGTAAAATACAACAAAATGAACTTGAAAGTGTGAGGAGGAAGATGAACATAGGGACATAACACTTTCAACTGCAGTACTAAGGCAACATTAAAACTGAGAAAAAAAGATGGTTACTTTCGCAATCACCAGGACTAGTTCCCAGATTTGCCAGAATTCTCACATGTTGTTAGTAAATCACGTGTTCGTAAATGAAACCCATTCGCATTTTGTGCTTGTGTGTTAGAGAACTAGTGTTAGCCCTGCATCAGGTTGGCTAGTCTCTGTGCCAGCAAGAGTCCTAATAACATGCATGGCAGTCCAGCCAAGTAAGTGTCTCCACCTGCAGTCGCACTAGAAGCAGTGCAGAACATGATATTCAGCATGGATGAAAGTGTCATCATCAACCCGAGAGGAAGGTATAGCTCTGAACAGGAGTGAAAAATTTCCTTGTCATGCTGACTGGCTGGTAAGTAAGAGAATTAGAGCTGGTGAGTGCTTTTTATCTGAATCGTAGAGCTATTGTTAACTGATATTTTCTTCTTCTTGAAACTGATATACATACCAGGTTTAAATCAAAATTTAATAGAAAATAATAACGCCCAGTTCTGAGAAGGAAAAAATAAAACCATTAAGAAATCCCATTTCTTTCATGTCAAATATTGACAATGTCATCATTAAGTTTTCAACAGATCTGAATGCACCCGGGGAAGAAAAACCCCAGGCACCAGTATAAGCTGCAAAGCACCTTGCTAGGAAAGAACCTGGGGCTCCTTGTGGACACCAAGTTGAACGCAAGCCAGCAATGTGCCCCTGCAGAAAAGAAGGCAAATGGTATTCTGGGCTGCATTAGACAAAGCATTGCCAGTAGTCTGAAGGAGGAGATCCTTGCCCTCAGCACTGGTGAGGCCGCACCTGAAGTTCTGTATCCAGATCTGGACTCCTCAGCACAAGAGAGACATGGAGCTACTGGATGAGTCCAACAAAAGGCCACGAACACAATTAAGGGACTGGAGAATCTCTCCTATGAGGAAAGACTGAGAGAGCTGGGACAGTTCAGCCTGGAGAAGAGAAGGCTCACAGAATCACAGAAAGGTAGGGGTTGGAAGGGACCTCTGTGGGTCATCTAGTCCAACCCCCCCTGCCAAAGCAGGGTCACCTACAGCAGGCTGCACAGGACCTTGTCCAGGCAGGTCTTGAATATCTCCAGAGAAGGAGAATCCACAACCCCTCTGGGCAACCTGTTCCAGTGCTCCGTCAGCCTCAGAGTGAATTTCTTCCTCATGTTCAGACGGAACTTCCTGTGCTTCTGTTTGTGCTCATTGCCCCTTGTCCTGTCACTGGGCACCACTGAAAAGTGTCTGGCCCCATCCTCCTGACACCCACCCTTCAGATATTTATAAGCATTTATTAGGTCCCCTCGCAGCCTTCTCTTCTTCTGGCTGAACAAGCCCAGCTCCTTCAGCCTTTCCTTGTAGGACAGATGCTCCAATCCCCTCATCATCCTCGTAGCCCTCTGCCGGACTCTCTCCAGTAGCTCCTCACCTTTCTTCAAGTGGGGTGCCCAGAACTGGACACAGTACTCCAGATGGGGCCTCCCTAGGGCAGAGTAGAGGGGGAGGAGAACCTCCCTCAGCCTGCTGGCCACACTCCTCTTAATGCACCCCAGGATCCCATTGGCTGAGATTAGAGTCAGGCTCTCTTCAGAGATGCCCAGTGACAGGAACAGAGGAAATGGGCACAAACTTTAACACAGGAGGAGCTCTTTGAACATCAGAAAATGGTTTTTGGCTATGCGGGTGACTAAGCACTGGCACAGGTTGCCCAGAGAGGTTGTGGAGTCTCCATCCTTGGAGATATTTTAAAAAAATCTAGACACGGTCCTGGGCAACTGCCTCTAAGTGGCCTTGCTTGAGCAGGGGGTTGAACCAGATGACTTCCAAAGGTCACTTCCAACCTCAACCCTTCTGTGGTTTTGTGAGGTCAGGTTGGATGGGGCTCTGAGCAACCTGATCTAGTCAAAGATGTCCCTGCTCACTGCAGGGGGCTTGGGCTAGACGACGTCTAAAGGTCCCTTCCAACCCAAAGCATTCTACGATTCTGTGTTTCTGTGTTTCTATGATTCTGTGATTCTATGAATGCCTTTTTACCTTATTCACCTCCTCCCATGACACAAAAAAAATTATACTGTCCTCTAGCTTTGCAAGGCATGTTCCATGAACTGTAGACCCATCTGCTCATAGATCCAGTAAGAAGAAAAGGGCACCACAGAGCCTGGATGTCTTCATTATTTTACAAACCATGTTGAACTGCTGGATGGCAAGCAATTCTCTGCGTGCACTGAAACAGTGTATCATCCTTTTATCATCACACGGAATCTGACATGATTTTCATAGTAATTTAACTTTTTCGTTAGAGCTGAACAGAAATCTGATTTTCCATCTTGTTATAATTTTCAAGATTTCCGTTATTTGCCCATCTCCTGTTTTGTGCTTCTTACGTCTTTGACACAAGATAAAACACCTTGTTCAAACATTGGGTGTTTCACTTTCATTGTGGATTTTTAAAGACTTTCAGGATTTAAAAGTCCTTCCACTGTAAAACTGGAGACATTTAATTTTTAATATTGTCAAAGCAGAATGTTTACATAAATTCTTTTGCAATAGATGTTCAGGGTTCTTTTTTCAAGAAGAGAAATATCACACAACATACATAGTCTACCTGAGAGAAATTTATTCCAAACAAAATGGAAAAAAGAAAAGTAATTCACTTTATACACCCTGGAATTCAAAAGCTCTAGCTCTGAGCTTAAGTTGCAGGTACTGCTGCATGATATTCATCTAGAGTATGATTTTAGGAAATGGAAAAAACTTGAAAAACAGTGGTGATCTTAGGAAGGTGCCCACACTCTCTACTCTTAAATGAACAGGCAAATTTTGTTGATCTAATGCTCATTCTGGCTCAACAAAAACGCAAAGTTTACTAAAAGGTAAAGTGACTAAGTGACTTTTCAGCTGGCATTAGTGGAAGCAGTTTATCTTGTGACAACTCCCTGAAAGGAAGGTAGAGAAGATTTCTAGGTTTTATTTATAACATGAATAAAAACTGTGGGGTTTTTCGTTGTTATTGCTCTCAGGAACTGTACTTTGTAGCTCTCCCTTGCTTAATAAACAGCATTTCAGCTGTACGTCTTCTTCCTTGTCATTCAGTCTTTCACTACAGAGTCTTGTAGATGTCACAAGCACTTCTGAAACTGAGGTAGCATGGTTCAGTTCAAAGGAGGAACTTCATGATTTGATGCCTGTTTGAATCTTATTGTCTAAGTATCCAGGTTTCTCAGCTCTCAAAGCTGCTGTGGAGAGCTCAGAGGAAAGGTCTTTTTTTTCTCTGTGTCAAACTACACTTTCTCATTTGACAAACGTTCATGGTTATGTAAGTTTCCAGTATTTTGAAACTGAGAAGTATTGCATTGATTTGAATGTTTCTACTTGTGAGCAGAGCTCATTAATTTTCAAAAAGGAAAGAAAAGCATTTTTTTCCAGTATTTTTTAATTACAGAAGCTGGACCAAGAACTGCATAAGTGAACCTCTTCTTCAATTAAATATTTTCATTTGCTGCTTTTCTTTTTCTCCATGTTCATGCAAATTAATACTTTTTTCCTTGGACAGACCTCTCTTGGCATATACTTGTCTTCATATAGCACTTCTCAAGGAGAACCTCCACAGCACATGTGGGCAGTGTTTCTTTAAATTCAACAGACTAATTTACATTGTAATACTCCATACCCTTGTCCCAAAGGCATAAGTACATAACTTCCACAGAACACCCATGACTTGTCAGTTGTTACAAAACAGGCAGATACTGGGAGCTATTCTAAAATAAAGGTTTCATTCTACCTTTGTTTCAGAAACTCCTATGTTCCAGAGAAGACTTTTTAATTGTACTCTTAAGAGAGTTTATAAAAGGCCTGTGTAATCTAAGATGTGCTGGTTCTCAAGCTTTTCTATATGTATTCCCATATTTCATCTTTTTTCCTACTTTCGCACACATGCTACGCACTATAGATGATGAAGAACTGGATTAACGACAGTCTGTTGTGAAGGCAGGGGGGATTAGTCAAACAAAGGAAAAAGAGGTATTGGATGTGACTATGCCAAGCCTGATTATCAAGGTAAAGCTCTTAATACTTCTCGAAGCTCAAGAAATTTTCTGAATTAAGGTTAAGGTCATCTAGTCAGACCACTTTTTCTGAGCCCTGTGTGTTTGTTTGCCTTTCAGGTGCAAAGAGAATGTTGTAAAATTCACACAGGACATTTCCTTGCCTTCTCTGCAGTTGTTGGAAATGAGTTCTGTTGTTAGTGAGGATGTTTTCCTGCAAGTTGCTGAAAACTTTGAATTCAGCAGCATGGTTGGGCATACTCTTGAAATAAGCGTTAAACAAACACAAGCCCAGAAAATGGATGCAATCTTATATTCAAAGCAGGTGTCTAAAGTAACAGAACTCACCTGCAAACTCATTGAAGCTTGAACAAATGTGTTAATATGTCTGGTTTGAATGGTGAACTTACATTTTTCACACTTTTCTTATGTAATACCTGTAAAAGCACTGCTACGGCGCTAGTCCAGTATTGTGTTGCACCATCCTAAAATGAAAAATATCTAAAAATGGCACTGCATTTTTTTCCAATATATATGTTAATATAAAGACAGATTATTTGGATTAAGTGACATTATGTTGCAGTTTTAAATTTTTAAATTTTCATTTAAATATTCATTTAAAATCCCATTAAAAGGGGAGAAAATAATATCCTATTATCCAGTGTCTGTCTTCTTTTTTGCTTTTAATTAAAAGTATTGCAAATGTGTATTGCTAATTTCAGCACTGCAATTATTTTTCCCATATTTTCAACACAAAGCACCACAACAAAAAAAACAGCTAAATTTTACATATTGCACTAAATTCTTCTGTATAGGGCCACTAATATGACTATGCTGAAGTACGGGTAACAATAGCAAAAATTGCTTTCATAACAGTCACGGAGCAAGCTTGGGCACTAATATAAACAGCAGGAGATTCTCCATGAGCTGAAGTTAATTGCTGAAAACAGGTTTACAAAGTATACCTTGTTGACCCATCCAGAGAGTTTTACTGAAATGTTTAGCTCTCTATGCTGAGTTTACAGTTTCAGTTTCTCATAAAATCTATGCAAACTGAGTGAGGTTACATATTACACACTTTCCTTTGGTAGTATCTGTAAATGGAGATGCTATTGCCTTACACTATATCACTATATCCGAGGCCTGATTAGGTTTTACTGAGATCCATACATTATTACCTTCTTCATATAACACGTATTACAGTCATTTGCAATAGGTGCATGGTATCATTATTAGTTATTGTGCTGATAAATTAACTTGTCCTATCTTTTATTGTTTGCCTTAAAGCCTTGCAAGTGTTATATGTACAGCTCGTTGAGGGGTCAATCTGCTCATCCCCAAAAATGGTGTCTGCCATGAGGGTTTTCCAGATGCTGACTTAGCAAAATATTGTTACTCTCAAAAGAACTAGGTGGATTACCAGAAGTTCCTTGAAGGGTGCAGGGCAGCAGGGAAGGGATCCCAACAGAGTCTCAAAAGCCCCCTGAGGACAAAGAGAAGTAGCAACAATGAGGGAAAAGGAGGCTGTCAGAGATGTAGAATGGTTTCTCTATCCCCTGATGTCCATTTTCTTTTCTCTTCCCATGAACTCTCTTACGATACTCTTAAATCCCGGTCTCTGAACGTGGAAGACAGCATCTTCAGGTCAATGAGTTTTGGGCTCAAAGCTGGCTGAAGAGTGTGGATTTCCCTGGAAAAAAGGAGAGGAAGGATTACCTGCAATTACTTAGTAAAGGAGGAAAGAAGGAAGTACACACTGTGGAAAATAAATACAGAAGGACATTTGTCAAAAGGAATATGAGCTCTCTCCCACTCCCAAGTAAGTGCCTGATGCAGTAATACTGAGAGCTTTCCGTTTTGTTTTGTTTTGTTTTTAGCAGAGTTTGTGACAATCATTTTCTGGACTGGCAGAGAGCAAGTCTAGCTTACACTGTGTAAAGATAGGTGTACTCATCTATATTTTTCAATGTTGTGAATTACAAACCAGAGAGATTTGAGATCAGTCATCATACAGAATGAGAATCACAGAATCACAGAATGTTAGGGGTTGGAAGGGACCTCTGTGGGTCATCTAGTCCAACCCCCTGCCGAAGCAGGGTCACCTACAGCAGGCTGCACAGGACCTTGT
>Ga0065711_1026650_pt1 | contig 63585 bp, 28 predicted proteins | sample Hoacrofraction12_FD_59098 | JGI IMG/M metagenome (GOLD analysis project Ga0065711, IMG submission 59098) | Hoatzin crop microbial communities from Cojedes, Venezuela - Epithelial fraction 12 v2 (version 2) | ecosystem: Host-associated > Birds > Digestive system > Esophagus > Crop | place... | reverse complement strand
ATGAGCCAGCAGTGTGCCCTGGCTGCCAAGAAAGCCAATGGGATCCTGGGGTGCATCAAGAAGAGTGTGGCCAGCAGGTTGAGGGAGGTTGTCCTCCCCCTCTACACTGCCCTAGTGAGGCCTCATCTAGAGTACTGTGTCCAGTTCTGGGCTCACCTCTTCAAAAAAGATGAGGAGCTACTGGGGAGAGTCCAGTGGAGGGCTACAAGGATGGTGAGGGGACTGGAGCATCTCTGCTACGAGGAGAGGCTGAAGGAGCTGGGCTTGTTTAGCCTGAAGAAGAGAAGGCTGCGAGGGGACCTCATAAATGCTTATAAGTATCTCAAGGGTGGGTGTCAGGAGGATGGGGCCAGACTCTTTTCAGTGGTGCCCAGCGACAGGACAAGGGGCAACGGGCACAAATTGAAGCATAGGAAGTTCCGTCTGAACATGAGGAAGAACTTCTTCCCTCTGAGGGTGACAGAGCACTGTAACAGGCTGCCCAGGGAGGTTGTGGAGTCTCTTTCTCTAGAGATATTCAAGACCCGCCTGGACAAGGTCCTGTGCAGACTGCTATAGGTGACCCTGCCTTGGCAGGAGGGTTGGACTAGATGACCCACAGATGTCCCTTCCAACACCTACCATTCTGTGATTCTGTGATTCAGACAATTACTGAGAAAGCAATAATATAATTTAAGTCTATGGATCTTAGATTAACAGGATTGCTGACAATTTTCTTTTACTTCATCCTAAATAACATTTATGATGGCAGCTACTAAAATCAGTAGCATAAGAATGTGGCAGTTTTCTACTACAGGCAAAAGAAATAGAAAAACTCTCAGTATATCGTGAGAAAAGAAGTCGTGGGAAGTTCAGTTTGCTTTCAATGAATTTTTCCAAACTGCGTGTAGAAAACCACACGAGAAAGGATATGTGTATATGTGTATACATCTGCAGAAAATTGCCTCTGCCTTCTGTAATGCCAATGAGAGAGCAGAGATGTATCTGTTTTCCATGGGACAGCATATGTCTTTATAACTATAGTAGGAAAGAAGAAGGAGGCTGGAGATGGCCCTAGGCAGAAACTTAAATTTATTCGCATCGCTGTTGGGAAAACTATTTGGACCCTTTTTCCCAAGTGAAGAAAAAAGAACCTGATAAGAAAAGGCTCCAGACCTCCTTGGATGGCAAACCGTTCCTGAGAAGAAATTAGAAGGGGGAAGAACTAAGAATAAAGCTAACAAAAACTACAAGGATTAGAAAAAAAAAAAATCATCACATTAATCGTCAGGAAAAAGGTACTTCTTAAAGGCTGGGAAATGTAGGAGCAAACAGAGAATTGACAAAAGTGAAGTTTATGTAGTACTGCAAAGGGAGTTAAGAAGATTGCCAAAGGATTTTCAACTGTATACAAACAGAACAAGGAAAGTAAAGGTGGTATCACTAAACATTTGAGAAAAAGGATAAAACATGGACTAGACTCATGTAAATGTATCAAAGTACAAGACCAGAAAAAAATACGATATGAGATAAAAAGCTGCTTTGAATTTGTACAGAACTCTTGTCCCAGAGCAAGCCAAACTACCTGGCAGAACTGATTTAGATGCTTCCGATTAAGGCATTTGAGGGTAGTGCCACATGAGAAATCATTAGTTCAACTCAGGAGAAGAGTACAAATGGGGATGAGACTGGTGGAGAGAGACACCATTGTGTTATGCAGAAAACAGAACTGCTGGGCTGGAGCCTCCCTAGGAACTGAGTTTCCCCAAGGACCAGTGTGGGAAAAAATGCTGTTTTCTGTTTCCAGTAATGGTTGTCATAGAAAAGAGAGAAATATGTTAATGAAATTTAATGATGGCACCGAAGAGACATGAACTGTAAATATAGGAGATACTCCAAATATTGTGGAGGAAATTGTAGGTGATAAAGAAAAAAAGTGATAGGAACAGTCAGAAATTCAACAGTAGAAAATTCAAAGGAAATAATGATGCTGTTATCCAAGAACATTTCAACACAAAGTGAAGGAGTGGAAAAGGACAGGGTACGAGAAGATCACAAGATAGTTATACAATCCTTGTAATTCCTCTGTGAAAAAGACAAATGCAGTGTTAGTGTGTCCTAGGTATTTCCAGTAGTAGGCAAATACAATACCCTTGATAAATTGTATAGCACATACAAATATAGTCACTCACACTCAGAAAAGCTATGTTTAAATACATGACAGATGAGGGTTACTGAAACCATAATTATTTTGGTAAGTAAAAGAGCTACATTTGCTCAGGCCTGGAATAGTGACTGGCTGCAGCCTCTCATTTCTTGCGTGTTGCTGCATCGCTGTTGCTGAACCACCAATCTGCATTCCTCAGGAACACAGACGGACAGGATAGTTCAGCCAGTGAGTACATCTCTGCCTGGTTACTTCGTTGCTCTTCCTCAAGCCAAAGCCAAATACTGCAGTGTGAACCATGAGGCTTTTACTTGGGTGAGACCTTGGGTACAGCTCTGCTTTCTCAGCATGCCTTAGTGGGAAGCAGGCTCTGCAGTGAAGTGACTGTCTTCCAGCTGAATGAACTACCACGAACTGAATTTAAGAGCTTTGGTAGGCACGCAGGCTTATTTACCTCTGGCATTAGCTTTAAATGACAAGGCAGCAAACGGTCATCCTTCCCCTTGACAAAGCGGCCCGAGTAAGACCTCTTCAGCACAGCAGTGACAAGGAAGTGGAAGGGGAGAACATGTTCCCCACCTGTCATGCCGAGCCATGTGGCTAATTGCTCCATCCTATAAGTGGCCACTCATCAGAACACAGCTACAGTCCTCACGACAACTAGATCCTTTATTTGGCTACCTGTTTGCACTGGCCAGCTCAGAAAACTGCACAGTGCTGTGATAATCAGTGAAGTGCAAGATTTTTCTATGCAAAACACCCGCCTGCTGATTGTGTGGCTGCTCCTGGGTACTCACTGTCCAGCAGCTGGCGAGCAGCTTTGCTGGCCATGAGGGGCAAATCCGCAGGAAGCAGCAGCAGCAGATAGGGTTTTGCAGGGTTCAGAGTCCTCTTTATCTGAAGTCCGATGTTTCTCGCGACCACTGTGATACAGATAATCCTTTGACTTATTTTAGAGCTGCTCAACAGGCAAGAATCTGCTTCAGCTACCACAAAAGAGAGAGTTCTGTCATAAAGATGGTACAAAAAAAAAGAGTGATTTTTTTTGTCTGTTATTTCAGTTAAGCTCACGTGCTTGCCCGGTGCACCCGCAGGTCATACAGCTCGTGACGATGTTTCTTTCCTTCCCTTCATCATTAATCTGTAACTAGTGAATCTATGTGCAGGGAATCCTATGTGAGACAGAGCCAGCAGGAGACAAAATGAGGCAAAGAGGATTGCATCTGACAGAGCTGTTTAAATAAATTGTTAATTTTCTTAGAATACCAGGGGACCTGTTTGTGGCACCAAATCTCCATAGCTTGTAATCTTATGAGCCATCTGTCTCCCTATGTACTAGAGAAGGCTGTGGACTTGGGAGGATGATGAAATATTAGGATGTAAATATTGAGGGGGTGGGAGATTATTGCAATATCTAATCCTGCATCTTGCAAGATGATGGGTTCCCTAGACTCCCACTGAGGTACAGGTATATAGGGTGTTCAAAATCTTCAAGGTCTGAGCTCTGAAATACACACATATTTAGCAAATTGGATCAATTTTACTGTTAGATGTGTGAGTGTGTGTGCCTGTATTTCTGCAGTTTTGTTTTTCTCTGAAGTATATTTCACCCACTAAAAATAAAAACATTATAGTGGCATTTTATGTTGTGTTCAATAACCCGAAACATAGAAAAACCAGCACACTGTCTATTGACCTTTAAGATATGCTGCAAAACTTTGTTTCTACTTGGCTCTGTGGACAGGGACTGGGTTAAAACTAACTAGTACTTACTCATTTTTTATAGGAGGAATGTGTCTTGGATGAAAAAAGCTCTATTCTTAGTGGGTTAGGGCATATATTACATTTACTTTCCAAAATGAATGAACTTCATACATAATAGGAGGTCTTATTTTTAGTCTAAACTAAATATTCAAAATGAGGTCTGCTCTGTGGTCACAAAATGAATTTATTTATATATCTCTCTCTCCTGAAAAATGTGACTTCTTTGAAAGACTAATACATGCATTTTCAACTCACAAACTCTTCAGTGTAATAATTCATATCCTCTGTGGCTTTATATCTCAAGGGAGACAATATATTCTTGTGGTAGAATATCAGAGAAGAGCTTTAGGAGACCTGTGTTTCATTTCCAGTTTTAGAACTGAGAGGTTTGAAAGAGTAGGAACTACATTGTATCTTTAGAACTGGGCTTCAGTCACTTTTCTTTGAGTTCCCCCATTGTAGCAGTATTTGTATGCTTATATGAAGCAGTTCGAAATCTTTGTCTGAATTCTATGCAAAAATTTTTATGGGAATCTATTATGTATTAATTATATACAAGGAAACTATCATGCATACTTCAGGTTGTTACAGTTACTTTTAGATTTGTTCTGTGAAATGTAACTATCACATTTTACTAAATATTAAAACAAGTGCCTTTTCCCAAATTCTGAAGATTATCAACTATAAAATGCAAAACAAAATCACCCTGTTCATTTTCCTTTAGCCGTCTAATTTAACAAAGCACAGACTCTTTCTGCAGGAAGTCCAAATAAGAAAGTATACTTTTTACCTTGGCCCAAATCAACATCTTAGATCTGATTTGTCAGCCCTATGTTGCTTTTTACAATTAACTGCCAATCCATATTTTTTTTCAAATTTACAGCAGATTGATACAACTTTTATAAGACTACTGCCAACAAATCTCTAGGTGAAGGAAATGCCACAAATGATCAGCTTCACTGAGTTACATGAAAACTCTTATAAAGCTGCTAAGAAATGTCAGTTTTCCCCTTCTGATAAACTCCAGTGACAACACAGCTCATAGACGTTTAAGGTCACCAGATGAACGGCTATCATTATAGTCTTCATATAAATATATACATATATGTGCTGCCACTTACAGTATTTTCCAGACATTTCAATACGTCCTTCTCCTGTACTGAGGTTTTTTTCTTTCTGGAATTCCAAATTATACCAAAAAAATCCCACTAAAAGAAGATGCCAGAACATTAGGCTTCTCAGCTGAATAGCACTGATAGATATGGACAAAGATCAATGTTTTGGTATGATCCCAGAATATATATAAACAAATTTAACCAAGAATCACACTTCTTATAATCTTTATAATGACGCAAAGGAGTAATGCAAAAATTTACAAGGTAATTAATGGGCCAATAACTAAAATAATTTTGTAGCTTAAATAATTTAGAAAGAAGATCTCTAAGGGACACTAAATATGGATTTCAGACGTATTTGTTACAGAATAAATCATGATGTAATTACTGAAATGGTTCCAATGCACTAGAAAGCACAAGGTAGCACACAGTAAATGATGCTACCAACCTTGTCAGAGACTCCAAAACTGAAGTACCTGTATGTTATACAAAAGCACTCTCATTTGACCATTTATTTGCATACTCTTTATGGAAATAAAAACAGCTTGTCTTTATCTGAGATGTTTCAATTTTTAGAGCCCTTAGACAGTTAAACTCCAACAAGCTTTTTGAAAACAATGAGTATGCAACTCAGAAGAATACAGATTCTTTTCTTCCTACAAACTCTTGGAACATTTTATAATCTCTTTCTTCTAAATGAAATCAACAATGAATTCAATCCAAATATCCAGTACACAAAACCAATGTCCTGTTAAATAAAAATATATCTAAATGTAATAATTCTGTATAGAGAAGAGGCTTTTCAATAATTTAGAGTCTTGCCACTTGACAGCTAAAGACACCTCCTGGACACATATCTTAACTTTATCCAAGCTATACTACAGCAGAAAGAAGAAAATTGCTCATTAAAAGAATCTCAGTGTATGGACACAAGAAGAGATGAGAAAAGAATATATATTTTTAACTCTTCAGGTAATATTCAGTTCAAAATCAAAACAGTGCATCATTATCCTGTTTATTTTTATTTTTTTTCCACGTTTTCACTAGCTGTTTCAGCAAGAGTTTGGTGGGCCTTGAAATGAAAACTTTGGCATGTCGTGGTACAAAAATTCATCTTAGACTTTGGCCAACTCATGAGCCAGAGATGCAAGTTTCTTTTAACCACTTTAAGTCTCTTTGAATGGGAAAATACAAAATACATACTCTATTGTAAGTTGATATATAAAATCACAGAAGTATTTTTCTTGACAAGGCATAAGAACACTGATATGTGCTCTATTGTGTACAGAAGGTAGTGCCTCTATTGCATTGGGCCTTTTACGCAGAATAAACAAAACATCAGAAAGCTTTAATTGGCTTACTTTTCTTTGTACAGTTCTTGATATTTGTATTAGTCAATTCATTCAAATTACTGGGCTTATTTTTATACTGTTTTATACAATGGTGGCTTTTTAATTTTTGTTGTTTATTTTTCTTCTTGCTTTGCATTTTAGACTGGACTTGCTGCAATGGCTACACATTAGCAAATGCTTTCATTTCAAACTTTCTGTAAGTAAACATTTTGAGAGTTGAGGAATTCAGCCTAGAATTGTTACTCGCCTAAGGCATCTGCATAGCACTGGAAGATACGACCAGAACTTAGAGCTGAGAAATGCTCAGCTGGAGGTCAGGCAAGGTACTCTACATCTAGTTACCTAAACTGCTCTTCTTGTGTTCATCTGAACAACTTGCATAAAAGCTTCTGGTCCAAGACATCACTGATTTAAATGATGGTATAAGAGGACAAGGAGAACAATTGACATTTTTCTGCCAAGTTCTGGGTGCACAATTCTACTCAGATAAGGGCGGAGCAGGTGAAGAGAGCTGAGATGCTTTACCCTTATATTTTTTATTTGTTCAGGAAATAAATGCAGCGCCATATACAAGGCTTACTACTTCAGAAGTGATGAGCCTGTTTCATGGAACCAAACTGTGATGAGGAAGACAGTTTTCAGATTTTTTTTCTTCTTACCAACTCTAATACGGATATTTTAGTACACATTATGGTTCAGATGGGATTTCAGTTAAGGCATTGGCACTGATCCTCTGCCTATTCTTATACAAAGGAAATGGGAAAAGATATATTACCTCCAACCTTCAACAAGGCATTGGTTGTTTCCTGAACAAACTTTGTGTCCTTACCCACAGAAACATTGTTCAGAAAACCTCTGCAAATGTGTATTAATTGCAGAATGAAAAAGTACTTTGTCATGTGGATTCCAAACCTATTTATTTTTAACTTCCACTAGAGTCTCCTTGTTCAATATGTACTCAGCTCAAAAAGTAACCTGTATTGTCCGCAGCCATGATTGTGTATATATGAGTTAGGGCTGACCTGCATATCAGTGCGCCCTGCCAGTAAAGATGGCCAGCTGCCTAAGACCTGCATTAGCAAGAGCGTAGCCAGAAGGTGAAGGAAAGTGATTATTGCCCTCTCTGTGGCACTTGTGAAACCACATCTGGAGAACAGTGTCCAGAGGTGGCCTGCCCAGTAAAGGAGAGATTGACATACTGGTGTGAGTCCAGCAGAGGGCCACCAAGATGGTGAGGGGCTGCAACATGAGATGAAGAAGGAGAGGCTGAGAGAACTGGGTTTGTTCAGCCCTGAGAAGAGAAGGCTTTGGGAGGACCCTACTATTATCTGTAGCTACCAAGGGGAGGGTGCAGAAAAGATGGAGCCAGACTGCCCTCAGAGGTAATGATGATAAAAAAAGCAGCAATGGACACAACTGATGACAGCGGGAATGCTTATTAGGTTCTAGGAAAACAAGTCTTCACCAGGATGGTTGTCAAACAGTGGGAGGGACTGCCTAAAGAATCTTCATCCTTGGAAATAGGCAGAACTGGAGTGGGCACTGCACTGAGCAACCTGGCCTAAGAAAGATCTGCTCTGAGCTGGGAGGATTAGAGCATAAATGAAAATACATGAAGTTACATTCTGCATAGGGCAGTAAGACAGATTCTGTTTATTAGGCTCAATGAGGTAAAGCAAGGCGAAAAGAAAGGATTAGGTGCTGAATGGAAAAAACCAAAATTACCCCGAGGACCCCTCGACTTCAGATTATTCAGAAGTTTTTTTTGTGTTTTGCTTTCTTTTATTAATTTCAACTGGTTTATTTCAGAAAATTTAAGACTATTTTGTGTGCATAAATGACAGCAGCATCTAAAATAAAATGTACCTTATATTATCAAGGGCTTGTTATTATCAAATGTGAAAGCAACAACGTAGAATTTACTACATGAAGAATAAAACAGTGAGCCTACCAATCTTGGTTCTGAATCTCAGCTCTATGGATTCATCTAACAATGCAAAACCAGTTAATTACACACACAAGTCTGGCAACTGTCACAGGGAGTGACAGTTCCAAGATATGCAGGCATCCTGCACCTTAGGATTAATACCCTTATCTGTTTTGAGGTTTGTAGATACTTTGACTTGCAGTATGAAAACACACCAAGAGTCTCAAAAAATTGTTACTACAGGCAAGAGCAGAGGCTATTGTCATCAACCAAACAGTAAAAGGAACAGACTCCCAATGTCTCTCATAAAAGTACTATAGAATATTAAATATTTTTATAAAGGAATGAAATATATACAAGAAATGACACTTCTTATGCAACAATTATCTCTATATTGCTCCAAGCTGCCATACCTCTGTCAGGAGACAGTCTATCTCAAACAATCAATTTGTGTCAGTATCTTGACAGCGACATCGGTCCCACTTTAAAAATCGGCATATGTGGCTGAAATATTTTCATAACACCATTGAAATGTGCTGGTTTACAGCAGCTGAAAGAATTTGTCCCTTGTTTTTTTGGTACAAAGAAGTTGTTGTTGTTTTTTTTTTTCTTTGTTGTTGTTGTTGTTGTGAAGATTGATGTAAAAGGAATAAAACAGAACACAAAAGCATGAGATTTTAACAGCGGTCCATTACCAGTGTGCAATTGCCATTTGTAGGTGCCCATTATTATTTTTGGCTGTCACATTTCCACATCCAAAGTAGTTCATTATAATACCTAGTGCTGAAAGATTCTTTCCTGTGTCCTCAGGTTTACTTTTAAATTGTGTTTTCATTCAATTTTAATTCCAGTATAACCCTCTTAAAAACTCACAGTGAGACTGGATCTGGTTAGTTTTGGCATTGTGTAACCACCTCTTGAAAACCTCCAGGCACGCAGATGCCACAGTGCCGCTGGACAGCCTGCTCTGGTGCTGCTCTGCGCTCTTAATGAAGATGCTTTTCTCAAAGTTATGTGGAAACCCTGCCAAGCTGCGGCTTGTGGCCACTGCCTTTTGTTATACCACTTGCCACTACCACGAAGAGCCTGGTTTTGTTGTCTTTGTAACTCCCCTTCAGCTAGGGTTTGGCTGCTATTAGGTTGCCATTAGCCTTCTTTTCAGCTGAGTAAACTACTAGTAAACTACTTTCCTACTAAAAACCAAACTGCAGTTGCCTCTGTAGGGTAAATGAAATAGAAGGACACTTGCTATTTAACATTTAATAGCTGAATCATCATTTTAATTGTACTTTTAATCTGTTGTCCTGAGCAACAATAGATGTAACCTTCTGCCCAGAGCCTACTCACAACAACAGTCTTGCAAATAGGTGAGCACAAGAATTTCAGTTTAATTTACTGTGCTGTCAATACCTAACAGTGTTCTTTGCCATAGGCAGTTAATGCTGTTCTTTTGTAATTCTATCCATAAAAATGCTACACCCCCAAATTACCATCATCAGTAGTTGACAACCTGCCATCTTTCTCTTGGAAGCATTACTTCTCTGACAAGTTATAAGATAATATGATAGCAAATGCCTGGTTCTAAGAATCCACAAGTACATTAAAATAAATCTTGCCTTATATCACATCTTGTAGTGTGACTTGCTATATATATTTTCTGTGCTGCTTTCAGATATTACAAGCTAAATTGGATCAGGCTGGATTAGTACTTTCAGAGATTACCAGTGACTAAATTCTTCATACACTGGTACAAAAGGTAATTAGCTATTTGAGCATTTATTCCTATATGAATACTCCAAAATCACCCCAGGATGGGTATGCTACAAAGTGGTGCTCAAACTGCCACCTTTAGAAAGAACATAAAACAAAAGTCCAGATAAGATCAATTTCAAGTACCATGACATAGGTAGCTTTCCACCTGCAACATTGCTGTTTTTAAGACAGAAACTGAACAAAATAAAAACTGAAGGTACATTCTTGTCTGTTTTGAAACAAAATTTCTCACGGCTTTTTTTGTCATTGTCCATCACGGAAGGAATTAATACCAAGATGCCCTCCTGCCTCCAGTTGATGGCTGCCAAGTTTACTATGGAACAGCAGGACCTGTTCTACCAGACAAGATCCCCTACAAAAAGGCTCACCCATTTTTGTGCCATTTTTCACTTTCACACTTCTAGCCCATCAGAATTCTAAGAAAATCACTGCAGGTAGAAAAAAAAAAAATCTGAGACAGAGTATTGCAGAAATCAACCGATTGTTAAGCACTGCTTAAAAACGTCTTCCACATTTAAACGAAAGTCTTGTTAAAATAGAGAGACCTTCCAATGTATGCCGATACTGTCCACATGGGCTTCGAGGCAGGTCTGAGTGATTGTGGCTAATGATGTGTATTCTATAACAGCAGCTGCCTTAAGGTTCCCCTACACTCTGGCTGAGGTTTCCAGGTCAAAGTACACAGAAGGACACAACACGCTTGACCAGTGAGCCTGGGCAAGGCGGAACAACTGGCTGCCCATCCCTGCAAAGGGTGTATGTGCAGAGAGGGAGGTGTGGGCTCTCAGCAGGGTGCTCCCCTTCTCTGTACCCCCTGAAACTTGCCTACTGAGATGAGGCAGTTCTCATCCTCTCCTACTTTCTTAGCACTGGGCTGTCGCAATGTACACATCGCCGTGAAGCCTCTGCCATATCCCTGTAAACAATTACAAAACTAAAAAGGCAAAGAAAGCCGTCAACCTGTACAATGACAAAGTGCTGGGTTTTATTAATGTAACAAAAAGAAGTTTCAGAAACTTTTATATGCAATGCTCAATAAAAACAAGAATTTTGGCAGGACCTTGGCAAATAAAAACTTTAATGCTATGAAGTTTCTCTAATCATGTAACAGACAGGGTTTTCTGTTTAGTTTTCATCACATTACAGACATATTTTTTTATATATTGCTTCTTGGCTTATCTTTACAAGAGAAAGATTGTGCCACCTTTTACAGATGAGGCAATTTTTATTAATCTGTCTGTGCCCTATGGGCAATTACTGCCCATCCTGGGTCATCTTTGCTCATGATCTTTTATGACATAGAGAGGATTCCTTTCTAAAAACAAGACGTAAAAATCAGAAAAATTGAATCATTTCTCAAATGCAGCTGACTGAAACCCCACAGCTGAAACTGAGAGGGGAGACCTGTAAAATGTTTTCTTTGTAAATCAGACAAAAGACATGTTTACCAAAAGAAAAGCCTTCCATGACATTAATTTACTATACTAATTCAAACTGAGCTGTGATTTATAAGCTCTGCTACCTCACCAAGAAGTACGCTAGCTCACCAGCCAATACTTTGTCTTTTTCTTTCGGCATTCAAATAAAATACAGCAAAAGACATTTTAAATATCCTTCATTCAAGTTGTTTCTTCCTATGGATAGAATAACCCTTTATTCTTGCTTTTGCTGCATTTGAAGGAGTTTTACACTTTTAGTACTAATTTATTTCTAAGTTTCAAAATTTGTGCTAGCAAAGAATTTTTAAGAATTAATCACTGTGGCAATTCAAGTATCATCTATGTTAATCCTAACAAACTGCATTCAGATAACATTAATGGGTTCATTTACAAGTAATAAAGCAAGGATGGGACCACTCTTATTTATCCCGCTGTGTGCAGATATTACCACACATATGGCAGAGGAGATTACCAGCAGTTCTGAGACCCCCATGATTCTTCAGGCATAACAAAGCAGATTAATGACAGAGTAATAAGGTCAGCTCAGGTATAATTCAACCTTTTCTCCTGGATTACTTCAGGGCTAATTTTGGCCCAGTTTAACACAAAACTTCATTTTATTTGCTGGTTTGTGTCATTGTTTTATAGCAGAATAGTAGTGAATTCTCTGTCTGAAGGAAATTAAGGATCCACAACCCAGGAGATAAATCTCTCATTTACACTCTCACTAGTTCAGGTTCTAGATAAAAAAAAGCCAGTACTTGCCTTCACACAGCTGTCAAGAAGAGAATGACTTGCTCTCCAGATGTAAAAGCTAAAAGTAAAGTAACACTTCTGAAGCACAATTAAAGAAAAAGGGAAGACAGCACAGACAATATTTCTGGTGAATTTTGGGCCGTTTGGGAAAAACTAAACTAATCACATGTGCAGCTGAAAATAATTCATCTAGCTGCTTAAACAGAGAATCTACTCGTTGTGAGAAAGAAATGAAGACAGAGAACAGTAGGTGAAAATAGCTAATAGTGTATCTGATAACACAACTCTGTCCCAAATGATTTCAATGTTGGAGAAGATAGTTATTACTTATAAAATTAAAGGCTATAACTATAATACAAATAGTACTTGAGAGAAGCTGGTATATCACCAAGATTTCATATACAATCTCTATTTGTTTTGTGGCAGATTAATTATCTCATAATAAAAGCATAAAAACATTTAATTAAATCTAAAGCGAAAAATCGTGTACTCTCATTTAATGGAAACATCAGCAGTGATAAATGCTGTGCAGCTGTAGTGAATACATTGTTATACCTGTGTTTATTGGAAGGTAAAGAGAAACAGGTGTGGTCTATGGGGTAAGCAAGGGATTTAAGGCAAAGAGATCAGGTTTCTAGGTCAGGGATAATTCCTGACATTTAATCTGTTTGTTTATGGTTATACTGGTTTATAAGCCTACATAACAAAAATAAGACTCCCTTCTTGGCATTGTGGGAGACTGAATTCCCCATACTTTTTGAGACAGAAAGTGCTCTGAAAATTCACTATTCAGTTTACATAAACTTCTTTGTTACCTGGCTTGCAAACTGACTTCTGTACCTATTTTTCTAAAGGATCAGGCACAAGATAACAAAAAACGAGCTCTAAAGTTAAAGGCAGAGTGGTAGATCCTTAACTTTCCTCTGTTTGCACCAATTTCAGCTGCTAGCCTTCACTGTCTCTTTTCTTCTTGGGATAGACACACACACACACATTTTTTTTATCATTGCAAAAAGACAGCCATCTTGGGTCACTGCACTTGCCTTTCCATTGAGTGATCTATGTTAAAACTCAAAAAAAGACAATGATGCCCACAATAGTGGTATGGCCTCTAGTAGTTATTAATCACAGGTGAAGTGCTACTGCTTCCTCCATGCTCTAGCCATGCACTGCGTGATCAGGCAGGACAGGCAAAGAGGCCGTGACAGCTGTATCTACAATTGCTCCAGAATTAGAACATAGGTGTCCATTTTATTAGTCTTTACTTTCACTAGGAAGTCAACCGTCCATTGTCAGGACAAGAATTAAGGCACTGTAATGCCAAAGTGCAGCAGTACAGGTGAGATGGGTAAGAGGAGAGAGAGTGGAAAGCCATGGCAGAGCATCAGGGAAGAATTCTGTGCTGCTCGCGTGAGCTGAAGTTGTACTGACCGCAAGCATAGGAGTGATAACTTCATCCAAGATTGTACTGGACTGAAGTATGCTAGGGAGGAGCTCACATGGATATCATCCGGGGAACAGTGGCCTGCCTCACTTTCTTGCCTTTTGTAAGAAAAGCTGCAAGCCCACAGAGTGTTTCTGCAAGGCCCTGAATGAAGGAGAGTTCTTTGTCATGAAAAGAGATTTATTAAGCCAGATGATGAAGACTAATGCAGAAATCAAAATAAACAAACCATTACAGTCACAGATACTGGAAACTCTTATTTCCACAGTGTTGTGTGAGAGTCAGAAGGCTACCTAGAGATTCAAAAGGGGTATTGTGATGGAGGGCCTTCTGCCTCTGCTCCTCCACCTGGAACATCTGAAATATCTTACTGTCACTGCATAATTTGCTATTTCTTGCCTCAAGAAAACGTTCAAGAAACATTAATGTCTCTAAGAAAAGACTTGCAATGAGGCGTGCTATTTTTAACACCAAGAACGTTTTAGGAAAAATTGTTGGTTATGTTATTTAACACATTAATAGTAGTGTGCATCACAATTTCATCTTTTTCCATTCATTCAGATTTGAATGACATTGTCAGATACATGAATTATCGATTTCAAAAAGGGGGAAGATTAAAACATTGCAATGTAAACAACACGTCATCTGCTGATTTCTTAGGCCAATTTCCGATATTTTCTGTCTTAAACCTTCCCGGTCACTTGAACTTTTGCTGTGAATGACTAGTTAGCCAGAGATGCTATGTTTAAAGAAAAGATCCTTTCCTACTGAGGACTGAGAATGAATGCCTTTGTTATAAGAGAGATCACAGGACTTGCTAAAGCAGTGTCGGTGGCATGAAACGAAATACTCACAGTACATGAAAACACAAGTGTGTTGAACGGTTCCTGATGGATTCCTTTGTTTTGCTGAATATAGACAGGAGGATGGGAGATACTTAGAGCTCTGAGCAAGAGTCAGTTAATCAAACAGACATCTAGACTCAGTAACCATAGTTCAACTGTTATGGAACTTACTTGTTTAAACTCAGGAAAATGACATTTCAGAGATCTTAAAGGCTTGATTATTACCAGCCTGGTGCATACTTATGACCCTAATACACCATTATGTTTGTTTATTTGGCATAACTGAATAAATAACATTGATTTTAAATTGAGGGGCGGGGAGTGAAATGGGGAGAAGGAAGGTGCACATGGAGAGAAGAGACCACTATGTCATCTCCAGAAAATTTTGACCTATAATTAAAAAAGCTTACAAATATTAGTTCTTACTACAAAGTAAAATAAAACTGAAAAATGAAGTATGCAGAAATTCAGCTGAGGCTTCACCAGTTGATGATACTTCTCAGATTGCTTGATGAATCCTTCCTTACTTGACTCTTTTCATCCTCTTGCTCAAAATACACGAATTCTCAAAGTCAGCTCTCCACCCACAACATGTTAATGGTCTCTGTCAAAGCTAACTACTACGTCATACAAAAAAAGGACTGTGTATATCTACAGTTTTCTGAGAGAAGGAATACAGGGCAAACTAGAACGAGCACCATATTACAATGTCTAACAGTCTATCCCAATTCTGCAGTGAATCCCTTCACTTGCATTAAGAAAAGTTTTACTGTTAAAGTTATTTCTGTGGACATGGAGGAGTGCAGCACATTTTATTCTTTCTGTTATTGGATTAAAGATTTTGCAATATACTCTAAAGCACTTGAGGGTTTTCTTATGAAAGAAAATGATAAAAGTGTATTTCAGATGTTTCCCCTCTATGACAAACAGTTGCATTATAATGGAAAAACTACAGGGTATGAGCTAGAATTTATGAAGCTTTATTATGTTGAATAATGTTTAGATTGATAACAATAAGGTAGAATAAAAGCATGATGTGAATATGATTAAAAATATATTTAAACCATGTGGTAGTTATTAATAAGTCAACATAATTTTTGACAGCTATCCAAATATCTTAAGAACCTTTTCAAAGTCATGGTCCATCTAGATGCAAAATCTGTATTTATTTAAATACTGCATATCAAAAGAAAGATAAATACACAAAATCTAAACACCAAAGTATGTATATATTCTAACGGAAACAAGTTACCCAATGTGGAAGTCAGTGGAAAGTTTTTGACGGTACTTTTGAGAGATTTTTAAAGATTCTTGGATGCCTCAAGATGCAGATTGATTAGTACAGGAATTTTTAAAATGTTCTAAAAGACCTATGGGATTTATGTACTTACAAAATATCATTTATAAGAAAAGTCCTTGCTGATGATTTAATACGCAATTGCTTGACGTTACATACTTTCTAGTTCAATTAAGTCTTAAGCTCTAGTCCAGCACTCCATTGATTTAGATAGGCCTCAATATTGTCTTACAGGCTGTTTGTGGGTTTAGGGCCATGATGTCTAGCACTAACATAGAAACGGAATAATAAAACTCACCTGTCTAAATTATACATGGCTGCTTTAAAAATAGACACAACACAAATGTCACTGGCATCATTAAATACTAAACAGTACTTTCTTTTGAAACTGGCATTTATTATGTATTACATTGTGTGCTCACAGACACCATATACAAAATAAAAGATGTTTATATTAATTTACTTTCTGCCATCAGGTTATAGTACATGCATTTCTGATAGACTAGAACAGGTCAGTAAGGTATTATATGACAAAGGGAATTACACAGATTCATAGCTGTTTCGGTATCCTTCTGTACAAACTGGTTACAGAATGGCTTTACCACACCAGTCAAAGGTCTCATCCCCAGACCACAAGGATGCTGGTAGCCATGGAGAGCCATCACAGGAGGTGAGGCATACCAGAGCTCTACAGCAACAGGACACCAGGCAACAATCTCTAGTTGCAGTAACAAAAATTTACATTGGATGTAAAGAACCAATTTTTCACAATGCTCACACTGTCAAAAGTTCAGCTGTGGAGGAGGTGGCCCAGAGAGAAAGCACAACCTCCATCCTCAGAAATTTCCAAAATCTGGCTGAACAAGGCCCCGACCTACCATTGAAGCTGACCCTGCTTTGAGTATGAGGCAGGACAAGATGACTTTCAAAGGTCTGTTCTAATCTTAGTTTTCTATGATTCTTTTCTTGAGAAGCCTCCAGAGGATAGTGAAGATCCTTTTGCTCAGTCTCCATTTGTGTGCTGACTAAGGCTTGCCCAAAAAGTATTTATTAGAAAGTTTGAGAAGAGTCAGCAGAGCACTCAGTACGAGCACAAACTACCAGAGGCCTCAACAGAGGATGTTGTTTTTAAGGGAACAAATTTAGCCACTAATTTAAAATAAATAACCAAACTGTTACACGTGGTATTTTTTCCTTTTACAATACATTAAAAATTACCTTTTTCTTCCTTTCTCTTTGTTGTGAGTCTCAGCATGAGCAATTGAAACATTACTGTTTTCTTTCTGTGTGAAAAACCTGTTAATCTGATATTGATTACAGAACAGGAACTTGCACTTGTGCTATACCCCCTCAATGACAAAATCAACTTTTTTCATCATGTGGGAGACAAATAAGCCATAGAAAAAGTAATAAATAAATTTAGTCTTCAGAGATACTATTTTTAAATACAGAGTAAAACTAATTTCTACCTCTATCTTTCTACTAATTTCTAGTAACTTGCTGGAGTCTTTCTCTAATTTAGAAAACTCCTGTTAGAAAAAAATTGAAGAAGATTCAATTTAAGAATAAATTTAAATACACGGTCATCTTTAAGCATAACCTTAAATTCCACAAAGTTCCAAATATATATATACACTTAATATTAGAGGTTTTTTCAATGCCTCTTCTGAAGGAGTATATTTGTTTCACTTTTCTGCACACACGTAGTCCCTTCCCCTCCTAAGGCTACTGATCTTACTGACAAAATGCTGCAAACCATGAATATTTCATGCTGCTACCATTATTTTAATCTGATTCAGTATGTGATGTACTAGTGGCTTCTATCGTTGTCCCCCAAAATAGTGCAGTAGAAGGCTACTTCACACAGTAAAAGAACGGAGAATTGACATGAGAAAGCAATTATGTGGGAAACATTGAATCAAGCATTCCCAGATGGTATATTTATATTGAGAATAAACTGTAAGGGAGCCAAGTTGGAAGTCTGTGAAACTTCCACCATTGTTAAAGGGACACTGTCCCTTAGCCTGGGGCCCCCAAACTGCAAGCGGATTTTACAAAACTTAAGATGAAACACAAAATATCAATCAAAACTCAAACCAGTAATTTTATTTCTTCTGATATAAACATGCTTCTCAAGTACTAAGAAGTCTAGCAGTACTGTTATGCAGGAGTATGTGAATCAGAAAATAAAACTGGATAGAGAGAAAAGTCAGGCTGAGTGTTTTCCAGTGTCACAGTCTGGGCTTTGTGAAATACGGAAAACAAACAAGAGAGTGATAGATCCCAAAAGAGGTATTTTAAAATTGTTTCCATTGTAATAAACTGCATTGTCAGGTCAACATTTTTTATTTTTTATAAAAAGTATGAGCTTTGTTGACAGCAACCCTTTAAAGAAAACAGTCCATTGCATTAAATGTCAATGAAAAAGAATGAGTAATTGCTCAGATATAGCAACCCCAGCAGCAAGAGCAACCAAAGCAGAAAACAGATTGGGTAAGATCTGCGGATACTCTCAGGACTGTTTACATCACAAGTCTTAAAATTTATGTAAATAAAACACCCATTTTAATAAGAACAGACATTCTGCTTCAGTGCTATTTAGCTTTTGGTACAATTAGGTGTAAAAATTAAAAATAATAAATCTAGCAAATTTGTATTCACCAACAGCAGTCAAGTTTGATAGCATATGCTTTTTCTTTCAGCAAAATTTCTGGACACCAGAAATGGACTAAATTCATGACATGTTGGTCTTTATTTCAATTATCCAAACCTTAAAGTGTCTCTGTCCCAGCAGTCTGGTTCACTTTCATCCTCACAGAAATCAGAAGTCTCTGAATTTTTCATTTGAATAAGTTTGCATATTTATCTCTACCTGATGGTTTTAAAATTTAGGCTAAAATATGTATTTTCTGGTGCATGTTGCCTCCATTTTGAGCAAGAATCAGAAATGAGAAACAATGTGACCATAAAAACTGGAGAGAATAAGATTCTCTAGACATCTTTAAACCTGCCAAATAGCTGGGTGAAGATTCAAACCAGTTATTGTGGCTGAACTCATTCACCCATATTGAGGAAAACCTACCACAAATCTGAATGGAATGGAAATCAGAAATAGACATGGTGTGAAGAACATGTAGTGTGTAACAATGTTTAGATACCAGGGAGCTTGGTGTATTTGTAAATATTGTAAATATTTTATTGTTTTCTTCCTTAAAATAGAAGTTAGTTAACAATAGAGAATTAAATTTGAGTAGAAGCAAAACCAAGGTGACATTACTGTAATCTTGGGACTTTATATGCTAAGGTCCCATGAAGTTGTAGTGCACATGGAAAACTATCCCTTTCTTAGTGAAAAGCATGGCTGGACACGACTTGACATTGCATCTCCATCAGCTCTATGGTCATTACGCTCACTTTACACGCACACTAGCAAGCCTACCTGCTGCCTTCTATTATCTAGTTTATTCACATACCTGATGGTTAAATGAAATGTCTTGTAAAGCCAGTCATCCATTCCACTTGACAAAATAGTATGTTGTTAGGAAGATTTGTAACGGTCATTAGAGAAAAGGAAGATGGTTCTGGTGGACAGCCAGAGCCTGGGACAAGTTGAGTTTTGGACACCGAGGACATTACTCATATAAAAGCCTGGGCCCGGCTTCCCTCAGGAATGGGCAAAGTTCCCAGTTCCTTCAGACATCTGTTTGATATTACCAGACTCACTAGGGAAGGATTCAAGGAGTGCAGAGCCGGCTCAGAATTTCTCGGCCATGGAGGAAAAATCCAATTTTCTGGAAAAGGGAGTTTAGAGGGCTGAAGGGGAATAGGACTTGGAGGGATCAGCTGGATTCAGGAAGAAATGAGGGACAGAGTGGTTCCAGGGCAGGAAGAACCTCCAAGGTTAGACAAAAACCAGGATGGAGAGAGGAGAGTGCAATCTCAGGAGGATTTTGAGGCAAGCAGACAGGCATCAGATGGGTCTGGGTGGGAAGGGGCTACAAGAGAACCTTCGAGCACAGTGGAGGCAGACACTGCCCTTCCTCTCTCCTTCTTCCCTGCCTGTACTTCTTCTCAGTCCTCCTCTGTTTGCTTGGAATAAGGGACTGCTACTCCCGTCAGGATATCTGAGGTACCTGCTCTCCTCAGCACATCCTCTACTTCCACCCCATGCAAGCAGAAGTGTCCTTCTCTTCCAGTACATGTACCTACTAATCACTCTCGATCCTTCCCCAAGATGCTGAAGAAATGAAAGAGGCCAGTGCCAGAGGCCAGTCTGGACCTGGTGCCTACAGTGGAGAGGGAAGACTAGGGATGGGCTGAAGAGGCAAAGGCAAGTGTTGGAATCGCTTTGCAGCCAGCTGCAGAAGAATGAGAGTCCCCAGAGTGAGACCCCAGCCCTTCTCTGTGGGGCAAGTGGTGGGGACATTGCTCATAATAGAGGCCAGTGCTCATCGCCTCAGCTGCAGAGGGTGCAGACAGACATAGTCCCTCCAGAGGACATCTAAGAGCTGCCAAGGGACTGGAGGAAGGGCAGTATGGGGCTGGAAGGAAATTTGATAAAGAAAATGAATCTAGTGAGAAAAGCATTATTTTAGAAAGTTGCGAGAGCTAAGGGACAAAATGCATCAAGATGACTATATACATTCCTGGAACAGTTTGGTAAAATGGACTGAAAAATGGAGTCCATGAATCGGAAGATCCTTTCTGAGCTGCACAATGTGAACAGATAATTTCAGGAAGCAAGAGATAATATGAAAAAGTATTTCTTCAGATGATCCCAGAACCTAAGCGAAGCCCAGAGAAAGCACTGTGCTGGGGAATACTTAGTCAAATGAACTTCAGTGGGGGTGGCAGTGTACCTGAAATTACTTTTATTTATAGCAATAGTTTGGCTATTTTGGAGAAGTTACCTGGGTATTAGTTCAGTGTGCATCCTTTTGAGTCACAAATATTGCAATAGCTAACTTATTTTGACACCCTTGCAGACCACAGTCTATCAGAATTTGTAACTGGGTGATTTGTCTAAGCTGGCAACAACAACAAAATTTGTGGTCCAGGGACAGGATCCAAATTGTTAACAGAAAATTATTGGCCACAGCCAGGCCTGTTTGGGTTTCATCAGCATTCAGAATCACCACCATAGCCTAAAAGACAAATAAACCACTAACACCTGAACGAGGGAAGAACTGAAATGAGCACAACACTGCTTGCTTTCTCCTCCCGCTGGGTGAGCTCACACGTTACCCTAAATCACACAACTAACATATGGTGTGTCTGGCAGATTAGTGATGGCACACATGGACCTGTACATATCTGACCCTTTGGTGCATCCGTTGGTATGTGCTGGCCAGACAGGCGCTACCCACAGCCCTGGAGAGCCCAGCACGAGCCACACCACGGGCAGCAGGGTATGGCTGCTCACAGCAGCTGGAAACAGATGTAGTGGCAGTGGCACAACACATCCCACAGCTCCTGCTGAAGGAAAAACTCCATCGAACTCTATAGCTGTTTGTATGAGTAAAAGTTGAGTGTGGCCACTGCAATGCAACCCAGTAATAATATCGCAGGGTCTGGTGAGGAGGAGAATAGAGGTAGCACACAGCAAATAAAAAATTGCAAAACCTCTGCATCTGGCTGAAAGAAAATGCAACAGCGGCATCTGTTATCTGCATAATTTTCCCAAACAAGCTATAGGGCTGCTCTCAGATTTCAGACGGCAGATCTGGGTCTTCTCTAACTGAAACAAATGAGTGTTTGCCAACTACTTCAAAGGGCCTGTTTAAAAATGAGACCGTTAAACAGCTAATGGAGCTGATGTAATCATATTTTAACCCAATTATCCTTTCCAATATGTATTTGTCAGCATTTAATCCCATCTGCCATTGTACTGCCCAAGTGCCTAAATTGTATAGGTCCCTCAAGAGTTCTCTAGTCTTGGCTAACATAACAAATTCTGTGCCATATGCAAATTTTAATTTGCAAATGTTCTCCCTCATTTCCAGACTCCATTAAACAACTGGTCTTATTATGGGCACTCCACAGTTAATTCTTTGCCACTTTGGAATTTTACGTTTTTCTGTTTTATTTTCTAGCACTTTACCAATCTAATTTATGACAGCAATCTATCTCTAAACCTTTGTGTACATAGATGCTTTGCTAACCACTTTTCAGAGACTTTGAAAAAGTACTAAAACCATAAAATAACACAAACCAAACAGTTCCCTTATTCACTCTTACGTTGACACAACAAACGGATGCTAGTAAATTTGAGACTATTTTTTCTTTTCAATAAAATATTCCTCTGTCACTTCTATAAATTCTTTTTAATTCTGCAGATGTTTTATTATTGTCTCTAGTTACTATTTTAGTCCATTTACCTGGGACTTCAATGGAGTCCCCTCGTTCCCAATGTCTAGGAATATCTTTTATACTTATTCAGTAAATAGGTGCAATATCTACTATCTAAGCTGATATAAATTCAGGTAATGGCATATCTCATCTGGGAGAAAATAATCTGTGCATCAACCAATCTAATTTAATACAAGTGTAACTACAGCCATAGCAGGACAGAAACACAGCTAAAATAGTTACAACAGTAAAAAAAGTTATGAGCTTTAATACTAAATGACAAATGTGTTTTTATGATTTAAGATAAAAAGACCATGATTTATTTTTTTCTGCAGCTGATTCAGCAGGGCATTTTAAGGTGAAAGATCCTAATTCTCATTTTCAGTACAGACACTTTAATAACAGTCTTGCAAGGGAAAAGAATCTTAGGGTACGTGAAAATCAGTTCCAGTTGGATTACACGTATGCTTGAGTCCTTTGTTGAGTTGAAGCTTGAGAGGAAAAAAAAATATAATATTTCACTTGCACGAAAAGTCAATTGATATAATCCAAAGTAGAAAACAGTCTTCATTTGTATCAAGCAAATTTCTCGCAGAACAGTAACTTGAATGGTTATTTCAGTTGATGGATGTAGGTAGCTAAAATGTTTGAGCGTTTAGTCCCTATGTTTCAGAGACAGACCGTGCTAAGAGCAGAATTTAACATTTGGAGCCACAGGAGTGGTTCATTACTATAAATGTCTGTAATACTAATCAAGAGAGATAATGTTCTAGTCAGGATAATAATTAACATTTAACTGACTTGCAAATGTAAAAACCAGGACCCTCAAAATACAGACATCAATGAACTGAAAGAAACAGGCATCAAATTTTTTTTAACTTCTTGAATTCCTCACTCTAGAGGATTACTGTAAAGCTTAAGGGGAATGATAGCACATCGCAGAGCAGTGAACACTGTAATACATCTAGTGAATGGAGATTGTACCTTTTGTTGTGCCTGGTATATCTTCTGTACTCCAAGAGACAGCCAAGTTTACTGTATCTGAATAGGGAAAAAATGTAGAAGATTCCATCAAGAAGCTCGAATGTGAGTTAAAAGCAACAAAGTGATTGTGGTGTAATCCTTGCTGCTTATATATGCCAGAATAATATCAACAATTTTTTTCCAGTACAACCGCCAGCAAGCAAGGAATAGTACTAGACTAAACACAGAATGTAAAAGAGCATAGAGAATTGGGGTCTGTGCTAAAAGAAACGTGAAACCCCAATGAATGGAGCAGAATGAATTGCAGACCATTCAGAGCGGCGTTATAGGTTTCCCACGTGGGCACTAACAGTGGAGGTCCATGAGGTTTTGGCAACTGTACAATTTGCAACAACAACAAAAAGAGTTTACTGAATTATTTAAGCATGAAATCAACATATCTCAGACAAAAATAGCCGATGCACGTTAGGCAAAATAACTTAAAAATAAAGCACTGAATCTGAGAGGGAATGCAGCGGCTTTCACTCACCCCACTTGGTATACTCTTTTTTCTCTGGAAATGCAACCTCAGTATAAGTAATGATATCTAAGGCAGAGTATTGGAGGCAAAATACAGCTGAAGAGGTTTACATGCGGTGCATCCTGTAGGGTGGGCTGGGAGAGGGAAGTTTTACGAGGAAATACACCTCCTTCTCCTCCCTTCCTTTTGCTCTGTTTTGCTTTGACTAATTCCTAGTAATGCAGCCCCTACAGTCCCTGGTTTTATTTTCTTGTTTAATTATGTTGTTCACAGAACACAGATGCCTGTGGTTTTTCAGACACAAGAAGTTAGCTTTGCAGGAAATAATCTTTTCCCTTTCCCCCTCAACTAGTTTTCTTCTAAGGTGAAAAGAGCAAGTACCTTTTGCTAGCAAGTCAGATTTGTTCTTGTTTGGTTTTTTCCCCCTTTCCTGCATGCTACTCCCACAATATAAATACCTAGAGTTTTTTGGAACTTCTGTTGCATGTGGAACGGCCCTGCACTCAGCATAGTGCACTCACACAGGGAGGGCATGGGAGAAATTGAGGGTGAGAACAAAGGCTGTAATGTATTCATAGGCCTTTTAAGTTCAAAAGTCTACTGCATGCAATGCACTGCAAGCATCACACATTTTCAATGAGGCAGAAGCGCTGCCCAGACCTTCATACAACAGAGAGGCAGAACTAACATGAACTATGAAACTTGCACTGCGTTCGCAGGGCAAAAGGTGCAGCAGGTTTGGATCTTTGTATTAAAAATTAACAAATAATTTTAAAGAAATACTCTTCCAGGAACTTTCCTAGGAGAAGCAGAATTAGTCAGAAACCTTTCAGACCTCTTACCTTTTCCCAGTATTGTCAACCGGGAGGCGTTTAGTTTACCACATCTTAAAGGCAACGTAATCTGGTAGTGGGGCGCAGTGTCAAGGCCTGTCTCTCAGAAGATAATGACAACAGCCCTTGGGTTGTTGAATAAGAAAAGGAATACAATGGCTCCCAAAACTGTTGCACAGCCATCAGTCTTGGGTCCCTTTTTCCCCATGATGACTCATTTTCCTACTGCAATGCCCCTAGCTAGGTCTCTAGCTCCTGTATCTGCTACCAACTGACACCATAATGTTTTTCTAACTCAACAGGAGCTGAGACCCTGAGTACCAGATTTCACTAAGATCAAGGCAGATCTCGCTAAGATCAGTGTTCCACCCAGCACAGCCCCTGCACCGCAGTGGGGTTGTGGCTACTTATCTTTTGCCTTTGCCACAGCTAGGGCAACGTTGCTTCTCTGATACTGCAGCTGGGACGTGAGGAGCCCTGAGGCTGCCCGGGGCTCCCATTTCCACTCCTTTCTCCCCAGGAAAGAAGGGGACCCAAACAGCAATTTCTGTATGTGTTGGTGGTGATATATGGGACCTGTGAGGGGAGTGGGTAGTGAAGAAATTTTGCTAGGGAGGAGATTCACATCCCAAAGAGAAGAGAATGAGCAGGAAGTCCCAGTGCCCCAAATACTACCCTGCGTTGGAGGCACTACCAAAGCCAAAGTTCTCCAAGAGAGTAACTGTGTCTCCCACCTAGCCTTGCTGGAAAGGTATTCTACTGTGGTGAACAGTGTGATCCGTTGTCTGGCGTTGTGAAATCTCACAGCTCGTACTTCATTAGAAGTCAACATTAATTGTTTTCTGTAGACTACACAGAAATGAATCTTGCTTATCAGCTTAGTAACTAAGTAATAATAACAGCAAAGTCTGTACCACAGAAAAATATGCAACAAAACTAGCCACTAGTTTTTGTTTCTTTCTAGTCTAGAAGACTAGAAAGTCTTCTAAAGGCAGAAAATTATAATAAAAGATCAAACCATCATTAAGTTTCTTCAGTAATGAAATGACTGAATTTAGATGTGAACAAATACAGCAACTTCCTACCCAAAAAGGATGCTGCTATAGGAAAAAATATTGCATTCAAAAGTGAAAAAAAAATGCTTTTATTGCTCATTCCTAAAGTATTTTGGAATTACTGAACATTAGGATGAGGATTCAGGAAAAAAACCTGTTAAACAAATAGTCATTTATAGGTGTAAGTTTTCAGTTAATTAAGGAAGAGAAGCTCATATTCCAGTAATTTGACAGAAGAAAAATAAAAATGTGTTTTGTTGGGCATTAAGAAGGTCAGGTCTTTCTACTGCAGCAGATCAAACATCTCAGCTTTAAAAAAAGACAGAGAAAATGAAACTACAAGAAAGCAGCCAAAAAGCAATTTGATTAAATGAAAATAAGCAGCAGCAAAACTGCAATGATACTTCCATTTTGGGACTAGCAAGATTCCCCCCTCTTAGTTCGCTAATTCTTCAGAAATCCTAGCCAAAAATTTTTTTCAATACAACTGCTTATACTAATGTACACACATGCTCAGTTAGACTTACACAATAAATGCTTGGATACTAAAATCTCTACTCCCACAAACTTCACCCTTTAGAATTAGAATTCTCTAGAGGGCTATATATGGAATAAGTATTTACTTTTCTACTGTGGTGTAAAATTAAGTTAGTGAAAATGAGAGTTGGGCCCCAATGCTTCTCTGAAGTTTGCTGTCTGACTTTCCAGCTGTGCAAAGCAGTAGGAGTGGTTAACTGCAGCGCAAGAGGCTGCCAATGCCACTAATGCTCCGCAGAGCATTCAGTAGAGTTTGAATTCAGACCACTGTAGTATGAACTATTGTTTCCACTGTTGTTGCCCTTGTAATTCATGAAGACTACTTAATGTGGTGTGGGAGGAGGAGTGTATTGAAATAAGAAGGGGAAACTAAGGGCATGAGAAAGACTATCCAAGTGCTTCATGAGGGTTTCCAGTGTGTGACTGTTTTCCTTTGTATTCACAAAACAAAAAAACTTTATACCTGAATTTTGTGTTACACAAAAAACCTGATATTTTTCTATTTGTTGCTCCTACGCTATTTTTTAAACTAACTTATATGCCTGCTCATAATTCCATCTGAGATTTACTGCATCTGCTTTCACAGAAGCTATAGTAGGACCAGTGCTATGCTGGATAATATGGTCACAATGTATTGATCTAATTTCACTGTAAGGTAAGGAGCTGTATTTTAAGAATCAATACGCTCTTTCTTAAGATGATTACAGAGGTGCACATTCTACTTTGACTAATAGGGTTGCAGGCCTCTTGTGCGGACCAAACTTCTAGAAAAGTTATAATCTGAATCACAAAAGTTATAATCTGAATCACATGCTATACTTTTTCAGCTGCTGGATGAGTTACATAGAGTTTTGAATTTGATTGTGGTTTAGAAAGGTAAATAAAATGAAATTTTGCTAGTGTCAAGAAGGTATTTTGCTTCATTTTAACTTAAAATCTGTTCTTCCAAAAGTAGGTTCTCACAGTTAGTTGAGAATCTGGTTTCCTCCTGCTATGCAAGAATAACTCTCTATCTGATTTCAAGAGATTATAATGTAAGTTAATTGCTTTTAGTAATTTCACCATCAGTTTCCCTTGCTGTTTTTGCATATTAAGAATTGATCTGTTTGGGGCTTTTTTTTCCGACATCCAGGCCACAACATCTTACCAGCAGCAACTTATTTCCGTACACAAGCAGAGAACTACTCCCAGTTTGTCCCTTTCGGGTATTCATCACCAGTGATCCACGCCAGAGGCCCTTTTGGAAGCGCAACCTAGTGCCTGCAATTCTACAATGCCTTGTAAAGTACTTTAATCTTTTTTGGAATTATTTTCCCTTTCTAAGCTCAGTGCTGCTTTCCAGGGGATTTAAAAATAACATTTAGACTTTTAAATCGAGTTCAGTAGAATAGATTTTGAAAGTTGTAAAATGACAGCTAACAGAGTCTACCTTAAAATAGTCATTTAATCATCCTCTCCTAGGAAAAAGACTAGGCATCCTGGACACTGCTTATCAGTATAAGCATCAGTATTATAGCAACATCGGTATAACAAAAAAAAGATGGCAAAAAACTATTATCAGCATTTTTGAATCAACTGTTAGATTGCTAGCTGTATGCTGAATGGTACACCTTCTATTCATAGTCACTGAAGAAAAAGAGGATACTCAGTAGTTACAGATCCGAATATGCAAACTTCTTGTCTTGTATGTGGAAGGCATGACTGCATGTCACAGGAGTCCGCCTGCAAAAGCAAGGTCCCATCTTATACGTAAAACCACCACACAGGATCTGATAGTCACCTCTGCACTCTAACCTAAAAAGGTAGAATTTCCCTCTTAAGCACAACAAAGGTGAAACTACATAGCAAAACAAAGTGTAGAATATATGTGCTACACTGTTTCCAGTATACAACCTAGTCTAAAATCCAACTTCTAAATTACTTTGTGATTGTTACTTAAATAAGCGGGGCCAAAAGTAAATGTTAATGTTTTCAGACTTGTGAATATAAAAGACAAAATGACCTACACACATAAAATCAGATGTGATTTAAGAAAAAAATGTTTAAACTTGATTGCCTTTAATAGAACAATATATCAAACAATAAAGTAAAGATTCTAAGCTTTTACAACTATAAACCCGTTTGAAAACGGGTTACTCCTTTTATCTGAATTTTTTTTTCCATTTATTTGATATGGACTTGGTAGACTTAGTGCTGCATTTACGGAAGAGAAAAGAATGAGGTGCTCTTCAAGATCCGCCTGGACAAGGTCCTATGCAGCCTGCTCTAGGTGACCTTGCTTCAGCAGGGGGGTTGGACTAGATGACCCACAGAGGTCCCTTCCAACCCCAAACATTCTGTGATTCTGTGTTGCTTATGCACTGCTTGGGATACGCAGTGCAGACAGAAACAATCAGAGCTGTGCTGCTCACAGGAATCAGTAAAAGGAAACATAGCACAGCTGTGTAATAAGTGTTCGAATCAGATGATTATTCCTGTTCTCAGTCATACATCATATTTTAATCTCTTTATATTGCCTTATCTGTTTGCATTTGTATTTTCATCCCTAAATTGCTCCCTCCCAACTACCAGGTACACAAATTCCAGGCCCCCAATTTTCATTACTTTTTTCCATTTGAAAAGCTCAGTTTCCAGTTTGGCGTGAGAACCCTTGGTTTTGTAAGGCCTGTTTAGAGTCTGAGCTTGCAAGGCCTCTGCAAAATAAGAGCTCAGTGGCTTGGTTTGCTGAAATATGCATAGTGATTCAAAGGTCTTCTTTTTCTGTATCACTGACCCAGTCTGAAAGTTACTGTGCAGTACATACAGCAAGTAGATTAGAGAAGTTCTTTCAGCACTTTAAAGAAGCAGTAAAATCATGGACTTCCTTCTGCACATGCATGAAAATGGATGGCATGCAGTGTGGTGTCTGTTTGACTGACATAAAATAGCTGAAATCACGTGGCTAAGACTTGCTGGTTTTGCTCTGTGCTTTGGGTTAGAGTGTAGAGAGCACTCACTGCTGAAGTCTTGATTTCTCCATCCACAAAATGTGAAAGACAACATTATCTGGCTCAGAGGGATGTTGGGAGATTACGTAATGTTTGCACAACTATTTTAAAATATGAAGTGCTGTGAATTATACATTATAATTGCTGAGAGTGAAGATTTATCCTCTCTAAAGAAAATGAGAATGACAATTTCTAAAGAAAATTATTTTGGAGAGCCTCTTTAACTACCTTTATCTGTTTGCTAATTAAAACTGTTTTAGTCTGTTAGAGCTGATCAGAACAATTTAAATGAAAAACACACCTGACTGTAGTTGTCACTGAAGTGTACTCAATCCGCTGAGAAAATCATTAAGAAGTGAGCACTGTACTTTCAAAAGGTCCCCCCTTCTTTCAGCCCCATGTCTGTATAAGCTACTTAGTCAATAATTTAATTCTTTCTGTGTCTGTGTTTCAAGTTGGTTAAATCTGGGCTGCTAAGTGGTGCGTTCCTTCCATGGGATTCATTTACTGAGGAATCCTCTTCACTATGATTTAGTCTTTCATCTTGCATGGATGCTGCTTTACTCATCACGAATTCACACTGCACATCACAGGCTACATCAACATCTGCATCTTTTGGATGGAAAGTTTTCATTTCTTCCCCTTTAAGAATATCTGTCATTCTGCAGTCCCAGTCATCAGCTCCTAACAACCTTCCCAGCTGTACAAAAATGCATTCTGAATAAACATTGGAAGGAAGGAAGCATAAATATTTGACAGCATTCACAGTTGAGGCAGGTTATTAAGCACTCTGCATTTCAGAAGAATACTCAAGATTGTCTTCCAGTGAAGTATTACAAGTGAGACTCCAAGCATTTTTTAATCTAAGTAAGCTTTCACTTTGGAAAAGGCTATTAGTGCCCAGATATGAGAAGAGACGATTGTGGACAGGTGTAACATTTTGCAATTTAATTTTCATTTTGCCTGGTTTTGTGATTATCATATTCTGCATACCTGAATCTTTGTTACTTAGAATTTTGAGCATGCCCAAAACGGACACCGTCACAGAAGTTAAAATGAGAAATTAATTACTTCCTCCCTATGGAGTTAGTTAATGCTTATCCCATAGGTCCAAACTTTAAGTGATTTAGTCATCTGAAAGACAGCTTGGTTCTCTCATTCTCCATATGGGAGATGTTTAGTGCTGTGGTGTAGTAATACAAAAACTATGGAGGGAAGCGTTAAGAGGGAGAGTAAATTGCTTTTATTTTGCCTTAACTCCTTCACTAGATCTTCAATAATTTCTTCAATTATGTCTATATGACTGCCCATTTAAGTATCAATGGGGCAGAACTGAAGTGTAGCATGCAAACATTACTGGAAGGCCAGTCTAAAGAACTTTCAAAACTCACCTTTTAGCCATGAGATGCAAAGGTTTTTTGGAAGAATTCACAATGTATTTCAATTTGAATTCTAAATTTACTAGCTTTTCTTAGCAGGCTACTTCAAACTAATTTCAATAACCTAATCTAAATTAGGTCCAAGTGTATTTATTTGTCAAAAAAATAGCACAAATATATGTATTTTTTTGTACATTTATAGCAACACCAGCCATCTGTTATGAACGAACCTGTTTTGCATACATATACATCATAAACTGATCATTGCAATCACTGTTCTACTTCTAATCTGTGGACATTTTAATTTCTGGAAAACTTATGGTCTGGGCTGCTGGAAGTCAGAAAATCCTTTCTCCAGCCCTCCTACACCTGTGCAGAGCTCTAATGCGTCTGCACAGTTAGTCCAGCTGGGGCTTCTGGCACATGTGTCTGCACTGGCAAAGCCAGTTCTTTGGATATTGAAAGATGTAGATTAGCAAGTTTTTTCCAGTGATGTCAGTAAAACACTTTTGGTGTTTGAGTTTGGCAGGATAACATTCCATATTAAAACATGGATTTTTGACTAGACATTGGCCTAAACTTAATCTCTTTTCCAAACAGTCTCAATCACTGCAAAAATACTGAAAAAATTGCTTACACAGTGGATTTGTTTTACAGTGATCAAATATCTTTGTATCTGAATTTCTACTGCATGCTCCTTTTCTGTTTAGCTGAATGTAAGATTTGCCGTGGAACAGGGAACACAACTTCTAAAAATGCAGAATCTGCAGACAGTATGTACAGAGCATCCCATACAGCTCATTCACAGCAACTTGCTGGACACATAACCAGCAAATGCATTCTGCACAATTTTTTTTTCCAAGCTAAGACTTAATCTTGGTATAATCTTTTGACCTCAAGTTATACTGAAGCATACAAAGCCAAAGTACATACCCATACTAAACTGACTGTAACATATAGCACAAGATAGTGTAGTCAATCTATCTGCACATTTATGAACTTAGTAGAGTAGGAATTACCTTATACAGGCAAAAAATGTCACACGCTAGCCAAAAAGCAGACACATTCAGCACTGAGTGCTCAGTATTTAAGCATTTAATTCCTCTTGTCTAATATAGCAGCTCTAACTACACGGCAATGAAAGATCAGGCATCAGAATAATCAAGCATGTCAGTTCAGACCATAATGATAAGCTCCTGAAAGAAAAGGATGAAAATCAGATAACTCATACTTCTGAATTTCCTTGAGGTACAAATGTACAGGCTTAAATGCAGGAATATAGAGTAAAGCTTCAAATTTAACTTTTTTTTTTTATAATGTACATCCGTATCACTGCTTAAATTCAATGCTTTGAGAGAGAATTTAGAATATAAAATGTCTTTTGGCATTAACATTTATGTGCAAATGCTTGAGGTTTTTTTATATGTCACACTGTAGTACAAAACTGACCTCTGAGGGGAAAAAAACAGCAGGAAAAAAACATACTTACTGCCTTTAAGAAAAACACTTAGAACAGTATGAGCATAACTGATGTATGATTTGTAGTACATCAGTATTAGATTGATGAATCTGGCTTATAGCAAACCAAATTGGGGACTGTACCATCCTACGCAATCCTGCAGCTCATAATAGCTTTAGAAGCAGTACTAACCAGCACAAAATTTGCCCAGGAACATCAATACTAGAAAGAATATACTAAAATGTGGAAGTAATTTCAAACTTTCTAGAAAAATTTTAATTGTCTGTGGATGAAATGTAGTTGAATAATTTTTTTTTATTTGTTAGCTGGTCTCACATACTCTGAATATACATACACATTAGAATATCTTGTTTAACCTGATTTTTTATAAGTATCTTGTTCCATTTCAGCACAATCTTTTAGATGTGTTACAGCAACAAGAACTCATATTCACATAAAATCAGCATCTTCAGTTTGATGAGCTAAATAGTGCAGTGGCATGAATTGCATTTTCCTGCTTTGAGACTAAGTACGTTATTTTTGTCTAATCCTCTATTTTACACCAAATCCTTCCTGAGGAGTCTTAAAAATTCAGAGCAAAGAACAACATAGATTTATAATTCCAAATGGGGACATGTAAGTGGGCTATACCATTACCTGCAACTACCAAAGAGAGACACATAGCCTGCAGACGTACCTAATGTGTATAATAAAACGGGCTTGATGTGTCTCCAGCCCTAGTGGCATATATTATGGGTAAGACAAAATGGCTAAAGAATACTTATATATCTTGCATCCAAAAATTATAAATATGCGAGAGATGAAATCCTGGTCCAGTTAAATGCAAGGGATGTTCAGTGGCTGACTTCAGCAGGGTAAGAAAACGCATGTATGTTGTAGTGTTAGGACAGGCCAAGAAGGCAATGCCTTTCTTGCTGTGCCCGGCAAGCACATGGTTGGCAGCTATAGAGATGTAGCACGTTACACTGCAACCTCAGTGATGCTCTCAGAGCTTGCATGCAAAGTCTAACGCCATAACCAGAGTGTTACTGCAAGATTGGATTGTAACCCACACAGGTTCAACCTCCTGTGTGTCAGAAACAAGGCGGTTTGGGCTTCAATGAAGGCTATGTTTGCCTACTGCAGCTGTTAAGCCAGTGACACTAAGATCCAAGTGTCATCACTGTAGCTGCCATTCAGTCAATTCAGATAAGCTAGGGCAGGTCACCTCCTGCATGCCATGCCACCAAAGCCTAACAGACAGAGCCACGCTCCCCGGCAACAAGTGGTTAAAATAAAAAAAAGTCTTTTTACAGTAACAAGTGACAAAGCTCACAATCGCTGTTAAAATCAGGTGAAGCAATACAGGGAAAAAAACCTTTTTAGGCAATAAACACTGAAATTATGTGCCACAATGACCATGCACTCCTTACCCTGGAGCTGTGGCTGCTCGATCACCATGGCCGCTGCATGCGTGCTCTGCGTGGTCGCCAGTGCCAACAGCGAGCAGAGCTGGAGCGCCAGGCGGGATGTGGCAATGCAGGGGAGCTCTGGTTGCTCTTGGAGAGATTCCTTTGCTCTAATGCTCATCTGCATTTTTCTTTTTTCATACGGGCATCCTGAAGGAGTCTTCTTAAATGCTTTCAGCTTTTCTGCTTTCAGCAGAACTGCTTTTAGGAAACATCATTTAACTTACAGCAAAATCAACGTTAATAAAGTCATGAAACCATTCACTAATTTCATATTTGTTCCTTCAGAGAAAAAATAGAACTAATACTAGGTTGAAAAAAACCCTTGCACAAAACCACAGTTCTTAAGACGAACTGCAGAATAAACACAGAAAAGACTGAACAGGAATAGTTAAGTGACCTCTAGATACTGGTTTCATAGGCACTTGTTCCACAGAGAATCCATGGTGTTCATAAACATAACTTTGAATGCAGGGTTTGCTGCAAGTGTGTTTTATATAAGACATGTCAAAACTGCTATTATTATGCATGGATGGATAGAAGGTATAAATTAAATATTTCAAAAAAGGATCAGAGAGTTCTCTTCCACGGTTACAGCAGAAACTGAAGTCAGCTGGAAAATGAGTTCTGATGTCCTTGGAATTTCTAAGCTATTGGGTGAGGCAGGCATTTTAAGGCAAATAGATGCTAAGAAAGCAGCTTGTTTATACTTGAGAAACTCCATCTCGCCAAGATAAAAATTATGTTAATTACCTATGTGGGTTTTTTTAGTTTAGAACCATGGTTCTTTCTTCGAACGCAAGCCAAATGTAGATGATGCCTCAAGATTTGTTCAGTTGTGTTATGCTCCTCAAACACAGAGAAAAACTCTAATTTCTATCCGAATGGATTTTATTTAAGATTAAGGACTACAGTGTCTTCATGCAACAGGACATAATGTGTCTTTTACTCTATGTTTCTCCATCTTGAATTAATTTGCATGATTTCCATAGCCAACAAACAAGGAAACTCCCAACAAAAACTGCAGTATACAAAGCATAGGACTTTAATGTTCTTCCTATGTTTTAATAACTGAGGAAGCTGTAACAATACTATAAACTAAACCCAATATAAAATAGCACACCCCTAGATGGAACAGAAGGGACAAAAATATCTGTGAAGCTTGCCAAGGCTTACTATGCATGAAGCCTTTTTTTTTTCTTTTATATACAGCATAGTGTATTCAAGTTCAAATTTTCTCTCCAAGAGTTTTGGATGTCATAGCTAATACAGAAAGATGTTCTAGAATCTGTAGTCTTCTAAACTGCACCCCATCATTTGTAAGAAAGAAGGAAAAAAAGTAGTTCAACTCATACTTATATAATTTTATCACTATGATCTAAACACTTTGTGAAGTGCTTCAGCTTTATATAAATCAACCCAGGAAAATGTCAGAAGTACCCTCCACAGCGTGCATGATCATCTTCAGCATGCTTGCCACAAGGAACTATTCCATGGAAAGTTAGGGCTTTATTTATTTAAGGCAAAATATCTCTTACAAATTACCCACATTAAATAGAATTTAAAAGCTGTTCTGCCTTGATATCTGAATGAAGAATCAGATGCCAGCTCCTGGCCAACATAATCATCCTTCTGTTTTTTTAAAGGTATTGCAGCAGGGCTTACAAAGTTGTTCTACGGACTGCTAAGTATATGTAGAGTAATTGCCTGATGGTGGTGATATTTGTGGGACCTTTAAAGGGTTCGGAATTAGCTTGTCTACTAGGACTGCTAGAGGTAAGCAGGATGGTTGACACATGTGCTGGCCAGTTTGTTGATGTACTAGCACTGGTTGATGTATTTTGAAACAGCCTCTAAAAGTTTGTGGAAGCCTTGCTCCAGAGAGCACGTGAAGAGACTCATGCTTGATGAACATCCTGATTTATTTCCACATGATACTGAACAATCTTGTCCTTTCTAGTGTCTTAAATTTAGCAACATTTTTCTCTTCTTTCAGATTCAGAAGGCTTTGATATTTTCTATATTGTGCTATCTCATGTAGGTTTGGATGAAATAAGAAGTGAGGCTCTAAGGTTCAGAAGTTCAGGGGCTCACATTAGAAAAAAACATTGTGATGACTCCCCAGTTAAACTTCCATTTTGGCACCTACCTGTATTAATTTATTTAATATGTGCCATATCAACTTGATTTTTCAAACTTTTGCGCCATTCTAAGCTGAAAACTTTATAAAATAGATTAGCACTGCTGTTAATAAAATCTTGCCAATAAACTGCTCTGACAAAAACTTCTTTCTCTGAACCTCTGTTAAACAATATAATTTACAATACCATTGTTTCATCTTGTATCAAAATAGAGTTATATAGGCCATTCCACTATTTCCCCAAGTCAGATTGCCAAAACCTGTAATTACTTGACTTCTCACATTTAACCTTCTAAACAGTGGGACAACATAGGGTTCTTTTTCCAAGAGTGATTAAAATAAATTTTAACAGTCCACAATGCTCATGAGATACATCTCCTAAAACACTTGGGGAAAATTTATGTACCTGTTCATTTAGGTGATGCTGTTCAAAAATGCTCCTGAAAAACCACGAGAAGGGGAAATATTTCATCAACCTTTGACGAATGCATCATCTACCTCTTTCCTAGTTCTAGAATAGAAATATTTATTGAACACATCTGCTCCCCCCTGGAGTATGAGCATTAGCTTTTCATCTAGTAATTGTATCTAATTGCTTTGTTCTTTTAACCTTAGTATATTACCATTCTCTATTGACCGTAGACTTTTTTCTAGTTCTTTTTCTTCCCTTATAAACTTTCTACTAGTTGTATTTTTTCATTTTTATTTGCTGAATTATCGCTCTTCTGGATTTAAATACTTCCCTCCTACCCCATATGTTTCTTTTTAAATCAATACAAGGGTTTCTTCGCTAACTTTGAGGTTTTACGTTTAGGGATAGAAAAGTAAAATCTTGCCAGCTACTTCCCAAGCATGATCAATATTTCCATTTTTCCCTTATGACTTAACCATAATCAATTACAGATTTATAAGCATTAGGTAGGAATTTATTATACTCATATATATCTCAAGTAATAATTTCATAATCAGAACAGTCACCAGTATTTAGTTTCAAGATCAGTTCCTACATAAGCATTAAGATCAGGATTACTGTGGATTTCCGATGGAAGATGTAATTTTTATCGAGTCAGGAAACTGATATTTATAATTTATAATTTTTGAAAGAAATTCCAACATTCTCTGGCACAGAGGTTTGGATGTCTGAAGGTCCGTGACAGTCCCATCATAAACATTTCACACTATGCTCACAAGTAGGTATTTCTGCACACAGTCTTTGTTTATGTTGGTGTTTGCCACAGATCCCCAAATCATATGCATGCCGCCAGCACAAGCACTTTGACAGCTAATCCATGCACACTCAGGAATGTATTTTCCAGCTAGTGAGGAAATTGGACCCCATTCTCAAATGGTGAGTGATTTCTAATCATATGGATTTTATTACTAGCAAAGTTGAACATATCCTCATCAATGAAGGTTTCCAAATTTTGCTATCACACAAACTCATAACAAAGAATTGCTTCTCATATATCATGACACCTTAAGCAGTTTTGTCTCTAAATACTTTAATTTTTTACCAAAACTTATTTACTCTGCCTCCCCACATACATTTTGTTATGATTAGTTTAACTGGCATCCAACTAGCTGAGAATGACAGTCCTTTAGAACAGGCATTTTCAAAACACGCATCGCATAATGGCATATGAACGACTTCCAAAGCATCTTCCTGTACTGGGACGAGGAGGAGCCAGGACTGCCTTTGCTGCTACCCTGCACAGAAGTGACTCATTGCTGCAGGGCTGAGCCTGGGAGAGGACAACATCCAGCTCCTGGTATGCTTATAGTCTTACATAAAAGCAGGGAAGAAAATACGGTATGTACCTTGCAGATCCCAACCACTGTCCCATTGCTGGTGTCAACATTGAACTGTGACTGAAAATAAATCCTCTCACACACCCTAGGCAGACTCCCTCCAAAAGTCTTCTCTTGTATGTAACTTGCCTCCTTTTGTCAATCCCACAGAATAGGTAAGTTACTTGCTGAAAGTTTGTCAAGAAAACTGTTACAATGGGGATTAGAATTACTTCACTGGCTGCCTAAAACCTTGAAAAATTAGACAATTAACTTTTCTGGATTTCAGTTGACCCATCCATGTAAAAATATTTTCCCAACGTTGTGAAATTTGTTAGTATCCATGAATCAAAAGTGGTGGGTAAACATAAATTGTCACTGCTTTAATTTCCTGTTTCAGCTAGGGTAAGTATCAAACTATTGCAGACTTCAGATAAAGTGGATCATTTATTTCCATCCAGACCATAGTCTAAGAATACCAGAATTTTGTTTTGTGTTTTTTTTTTTTTTTTTCTTTGAGACAACCGCCCTTGCATTTAGAGCAAGGACAATTTGATAAGGACACTCCTTTCCAAGGGCTTGTCCCAAAGGAAACTCTCAAAGTTTTGAACATTTCTCATTTATAACTAAAACGAGAATCAAGGGGATGATTTCTAATGACAGTCTACACTGTGTTACTCTTTCAGTGATACTTGCTGCTGAACTACATCCATTTTATTGCTACAATCTGTGTACTTTCTAGTGACCCCTATGACATCAGGTCTGCTGCAAGACATACAGCAATTCCAGATCTTATCAAATATGTAAATCTTCATTTTCACTCTGGAAACTCAGGTTCACATTTGAATGTTTCCCAAAAATATGCACTTTCAATCATGGCTGCAGCTTAATGTTCCCTTGTGTAAGTCATCCATATTTAGACCTAAATGTACAATTATGCAGCTCAAGTCACGCAGAAGATGCATGGAATTTGTGCATATTATTCATGCAAGGCCTTTTTTCTGTCTTCTTTTTTTTTTGTTTGTTAAAGCATTTATTTGTACATAAAGAGATCTGAAATGCAGACGAATAGCTGTGTTCAAACAATCAAGGACTCTAAAACAGGCTATGTCAAAGGGTATTTTCCTTGGGTGACTGAAAGTCAGTATGGTAAATGAAACTAAATTACAGAAGGCTTTTATTAATCAGTAAATTGCAGTATTTTTTCAGTTACCAAGGCACTTTGCAAACATTTCTCACATTAGGCAATTAAAAAGGCAATGGCATTGTTGTCTGGTAACTTTGGAAGCATTTAACTTCAAAATTACAAATTAAAACAAAGACTAGAAATAAAATAATTATCTTTTGTTGCTTTTGACTTCTGGACTCGCAATCAGAAATCAGGGATGCATTGCAGCAAAGCTGCCTGAGGGTCACTGAGGAAAGTGATTTCAATTAACAATTGCATCTGAAGAACTTCTACTCCCAAATGAAAAAGGACACCAGAACATTTATTTATGAAGTTAGGGGATTTAAACTGTTTAGTAAGTACTTAAGTCTAAACAAGTCCTCTTTAATGATATTTGAGGGAATAAAACTTTGCTGTTGCCCTGTGTCTAGCAGAGAGAACCCTGACAATATTAAAACCAAATCAAATTTTCAGATGCAATGTGGACTATTCTGAATATCAATAAGAGGAAGAATACAGTATTAATAACACCTTTTAAAATTATTTAATATAGCCAAGAATATGCTAAATATAAATAGACAAATGAGTCCAGGAAAAAAATTCTTTTTTCTGTACAGTCTCTATGCTGAGCAGGTTTTGAAGTTCTGGTAGGTCCTGTTTCCCTGAAAGTACCTTTGAAGGTCCTTGGCTTTGACAGCTTTGCTTACGGGGCCCCTCATCCAGTAACACATTCATTCCCTCTTGATGATACCCAAGAGTCTCTGAAATGTATTGGAATTCCCGTAAATAATGACAGTGGAGTTTTTGATGACCTGGAAAATTGTTTAGGGTAATTACCATCAAGAAGCAGGACATTTAACTGAATCTCTTGAGCGGCTTTCTTAGTTGATTTTATATGGAAACTCTAATATTAGACTCAAATTCCATTCTTTAGATGGTTTAATTTTAAAAACTACTGACCACAGTGGGACTACCTGGTGCTTACACATTTCGAAAGTGGGGACAGTGATTAGAATGCATAAATTTAGTTTTCTGTTTTTGCAAATCTTGCACTTGAGCCTAAAACTTGTCACATGTCTCCTGAGAGTTAGCTTTCTCCCAGCATTTCTACTAGTGTCTTCTCTTTCCTTCTGGCTTGAAAAAATGAGAACAGCAGCCATTCTTTGGGGCTAGCAGTTTTGTCTTTGTATTAAATGGAAACTGCAAAGAAAAAGAAAAAAGCAAAAAAAGAAAAAAGAAAAAAAAAGGCTCAAGGTGTTTTTTGCATCCTTCCTCCTACTAGTAAAACAATTCTAGATCAAGTTTTGGGCTAAGAGTCCTGTTTCATTCTACCCAGGTTATCTTTCTCAAAAAAAAGCTCACGTTGGCATGCTCAGTGGCCCAGGTCATCAGATCTTCCCAGAACACATTATAATTTATCAGCAGGTTGGAGGCAGCCTGGAGGGGGATTCTACCATGACTTTGATTCATGTCTGCTTAATAGTCGATTGACTGAAGTTGTCACACTGAAAATCGCTCTCCTCCTGGAGCTGCTGACTGGCTCGGGGAACTGAAGACGATGGGCAGGTTCTGCAAATGGGCACAAGTCAAGGAATGTACATGGCTACTTCCACTATGACCAGACATTTTGTTCACAGCTCCTGTATCTCTTCTGCAGCAACATTAGCCCTCTAGAGACAGCTCTTGGAGAATTTTAAATTCAGCTCCAGTATTTTCCCTCTCCTGCCATCCGCAGTACATTATTTGCTTCCTATTCAAGACTGAGCACCCAAATTCTCTTACTCCCAACTGTTTCTCCAGCAGGATACTCCGGTGGATGTCTTTCCCCTGGCTAGGTGCTGCCTTCTTTTTTATTGGTTAACCGAAAGTCCTAAGCTCAAGGTGATTTTTTTTTCCCTTTCATTTGTTTTTAGGCCTGTGTAATCCCAATGCAAGTCTAATAGGGAAATATAAAACCTGTTTTTAAGACAGTGTTGAGAGGTAGAGTTGGCTGGAACTCAATTTTGTGCTGAGCAGCTCACTGTAGCTCAATAAAGACTTGTGTCTGTGTTTCTGTTTATATGGCTGGAGTAGAGCACAGAGTACGCTTTTTTATTTTAAATCGTACATGGACACAAGACAAACAATCCTTAGCTTGTAGAAAGAGAGGTCATAGAATGAACTCCCAGGAGGTGTGGAAACCTATGTTATCAGTCCTTTTTCTACTGAAAGTAACACACTCCAATGCAAACATTGCTCATGGAAGCTATAGATTCATAGTTTAGCAAATACATGCTTCCTCTAGATGACCTGGGGCATATTCAGTATCATATTCACTCAATACACCTATTTTACACAGGAAGCAGCCACATGACAAGAAAAAAAGAGAAAAAAAAAAGAAAAAACATAAATCAGTAGGGTCTACCTTACTCCAAAGCAGTGTTTTCTGCATGTAGGCATGGGGAGAAAGGATGACTAGGGCTTAGAAAAGCAGGACAGCATCTATTTGAAAATCAGATTGTCGTGCTTGATGCGTAAGACCCTGCATACTGCTGTATTCAATAAACACAAAAGAACTTTCAAAGCACATTCTATGTCAGGTTTCAACACTTAATGCAGGGGAACAAGAGTAATAGATGATTACGTAGTAGCCTCTTTTGCTATGGCCCAGTGTCACTTCGTGCTGCTGTGCCCCATGAAATCATCTGCCCCAGTCACACTCTGACTTCTGCCAGTCAGGGTCATGTCAGTCACGCCAGCTCCTGCCAGCTGGACTGTGACCCTCAGCAGGTATTATATCTGGTGTCAGAGTGACCATCACAGCAGCAACACATACACACTTCTCCATGTGTGTGTGTATGCATATATATGTGTAAACATACATACAGACTTTTACACACATACATATTTATATATATTATTAATATATTTAAAGAATTGTAATATAGAGATTACAACTCTTTTTCTTATTAATAGGCATTTACTTCAAATCGTGCTTAAACTTGGAACAGAAACACTGAAAAATGGCACAACTCCATGGCTTTTGCTAATCATACTTTAGGACAGCCTCCCAAAGACATGCTGGCCTAGCAGGAAAAACCGTGCCACACCTAGAGAGGATCACCAGGGCATCCCAGGGAACAAGCCCACTCAACACTTGTCAATTTCTCTTTGGAACAGGTCATGTGGTGCAGCCCCCTCTGCTCTCATCCATGCTAAACAGGGACTCCACTAAGAATTCCTGACACATGCATATCTGCCCTGAAACTATCCACAACAGGGATTAAAGAGATGTACAATTTAACCTCAATTCATAATCCTGCTTAAATCGGGAGCAAAATAAATCACTAAGAGCAATGACAGTACTGTTCTTAGTACTCTGTACGTGACCCCGACAGATCCCTTCGGAAGTACGGGAAAGAGCACTGCATTCACTAAAGCAGCATGCTGCAAGTCCACTGAGTGCTGCATGCTTTCCATGCTTCCAGGGTGCAAACCATGGTAAGGTGAGCAATCATAGATGCATTGAGTTGACTTTCTCAAAGAAATCAATGATTTACGAGACCAAGTTAACTGAGACCCAGATGTATTCCCATTTGCTAGACAGGGTATGTCTCCCTGGAGATACCCTCAACAGCTTCAGCAACACTTGCTTACTCACAGAGCCTATCCCTCTTTCTGCTTTCTCATTACCAGTAGTAGACTTCTGTTTCCCCAGTTATGGGTGACAGCTGTGTCAGGGTGCTCTATAATCAGGATGCTCCTTTTACTGGGAAAATTTACAGAAAGAGTGTGGCAGTCATTTAACAGCTGAGATCACTGAAAATCTGAACTTCAGGACTTCCATCCTTTTGCGGGCCTCTTAACACTTAGAGTTTACTGGGCACTTGTGGTCAGTTTATGTCCTTATTGAGGTCAAAGCATAGGACTTTTTTTTTTTTAAAGTGAATGCCTTCTCCCCCTTTTGTGAGGAGACAGGATTTCTGTAGCAGTCATCCAGACCAATACTGAGCCATAAAGTTATTCCAGCAAAGCATTTATATCTGAACGACATGCAGTCCAGCCTGTTGTGCAATGCACACACTGTATTGCTCCCTATCATGTTGAAATGAGTTCACACTCTGACTCAGTCTTCATAGGTGCCCCCTCTTTGCCTTTAATAAAGTGCATCATTTCTTTGGGGGGGATAATCAAAATAATATTCCCTGCCAGAAACCTATGGCTTTGAAAAAAAAAAAAATTGCTTTTTAAGGAAGTGCCTAATCCCATTACAAGGTCGGATACAGCTGCAGGAGAGATAAACCGGACAGCCATTTAAAAAATTTAGGTTGGTTATAATAGGCTAAGCTAATCTATTTCTTACTCACTGTATTTCCTAATTCCTTTCCTAACACATTGCCTGCAGAATTTCATGGCAAATTATTATTTTTTAAACAACATTATATGTTAGCAATAACCAGGGTATTCAGATCTGCACTTTCAGAACATTTGAAGGCATGCTCAGAGATGAGGTTTTTCACCAAGTGTGTTGGATGGAGGATGGGTGCAAAGTTTGTATTGATCAGATTTATTAATAGAAAAAATTTCTTAGAAATTCGACATTTAAGCAGATTTTTATAGTCTCTAGGAATTACTAAGAAAAACCCCACCCAAACTCACAAAATCTCTCTCGTTGCCTACATCCACACTCAGATGGTCTAGCCAGTAGCCCAGTCCAGCTGTGCTCTATTTTTACACTGAGTGATAGTAAATGGCAAGTAGCATTTGCATCACTGCATCCTAGCTGCAATCACACAGCTGTAACCACTTTGACTTGGATGGGATGAGACAGAGAAGGTTTCCCATGTGCCACAGTGACTGCAAAAATGCTTTTCTAATGCAACACAACAGCGTGTTATATAGATATCTGTACAAAGAGGGCATAAGATATTGCCATTCAGAGTCAGTATGACTTTATGCCTGTTGTGCTGAGGTCGGAGTAGCTTGCTACTCGCAAGTGCAGTGACGGATCTGTGTTGTTTTTGCTGTTCGTCTATCTGCAAAAAGGCAATGGAATAAGAAAATACTTTTGGAATGTATTTTGTAAAACAGAGAAAGAATCATTTTTCTTCTTTAATTCCACAATACTTCCTTTCAGGTTTATAAAACATTTATAGCAATAGTTTGCCAGAAAATGGAACTCCTTCTCCTGCTCAAAAACAGGAGTATTTTTTAAATTTGATCTTTTTCCCAGGAAATTTTTGGTTTATTTTGATCTAGCTGTTTGCTATTTCATTTCCAAGCAGAAACAGAACAAAAGTTATAACTAAAAGAAAATTTCTATCTAAAAAAAATGAATTCCTACTTTTACCAGACAAAAGTCCTGGTTTTGATTTAAACTCCAACATCTGCTGGCAAAAAGTTTTCAAGCAAAACATTCAGACATCTTGAAATTTGAAGATAATTCGAGAATTAGAAACATGACCACCTACCACATTTGTAAAAGCTACTTGTTTCAAACTTTTAAAATGTGAATGCCCATTGATGCAGCAAATGGACTTGCTCATGGGCAGACCAGCACAACATTGCTAAAAGCTTCTTATCCGGTGGATCCTGCCCTCTTGATAGCCCTATTTGTAATGCTGATGGAGCACTTCTGTGCAGGAAAGCTGGAGTCAGCCTTGCCATCCAAAGGTTTCAGGAGCTCTGTTGCCTATGAACTGGGGCACACCATGAACAGCCTGGAAAAGCAGAGACCCACTGTCCCTTGGCTCTAGGGTTTTCCTCATGTTCACATTCAGTTTTTACTTTTAATGCAATCTACACATCAAGGGGCAGACCAACCTTCTGTAAATACTGCTTCTAGCATGCAACTTTCAGTGTTGTATTTTAAATTGAAATACATATTTTCATACAGCTATAAAATGCAATTTAACAAACATCTACAGCCTTACATTTTAGTAGACACATTTTAGTCTCCAAAATCATAGAAAATAATTGCCAGTGTCCACCTTAGTGCAGATGCATTGGAGCGGATTACAGTAAATATATTTCATTTCTTTAACTTATTTGTTCTACCCTAGTAACATTTAACTGTCTCCCTCTTTACACATATCCACACTGCTTTTATATATCTTTCATCTTATAAAGTGTGCTTCACCAACAGACTAAGCAAACATTTACAGTGATACATAACGCTTACTGACAACGTCAAGCCAAATAGACTGTGATCCAAGAACAGGCTGGATTTCCCTCAGTTTCCTCTCCTCAGGCGAAAGCTTGAGTGAATAGATGAGCCCTGATCTGCACCTTGAAGGTCAAAAGCATAGCTTTGACAAACCAACAGGGAAACAAAGTCTGGGGCTGACAGACTTCCTCCAAGAAATGTCTGCCTACTGCATCCCAATATCCAAACTTAAAGATTGCTAAGGAATTAACCTGTTTATTTTCTATTATCACAGCACAGAATACAAGAAAATCACTGATGCTCTGATAATCGGCATGCAAACTGCAGACCCATAGCTTCTAGTCAGCATTTCAAATTAGGATAGTTGCAGGACTGGCATTTGAGAGCAATTTCTTGTTGCTGTTATGGGGTTTTCCTGTAATTTTACAGGCTTGAATGATCTGGCCATTATATTTTTTAACCCCTTCAAAGGTATTTAAATACCAATTTGAATTAGCAACTTGCAATAAGCCATCCCCCACGTACTATCAAGCTGCTTCGCATTTTTCTTGGTTTAACACTCATTTTCAACTTTTTCTCAGATCTTTCCTTCTCTCAAAAAAGCATCCAACTGTCTCTCAACCCATTCTCATCCTGCCTCTGCTTTCTAACTGATTTTACAGAACCAACAATACCTTCTTTCCAATGGACTACACAAGGTGTACTGTGAGGTTCTTTGGACGAAGCTGCAGCTCTCCATTCCAGCCCAGCGGCAGATGCTCACCAGCCCCACATGAGCAAAGGGGCTGATCATAATGAACACAAACTGTGCAATTGCCTGGCCCCCGGGGGCACACAGTTAAACGTGTTAGTCTGTCACACTCCAAACCTCTGCACACAGCTGAGAGGCTGTGTAGTTGTGCTGCACATGGAGCCCCGATGCCATGTCTGTGGCCACCTTGCTTCTTAAAGACCCTCATGGATATTGCTGTTAAAAACTGTTTAAAAGACAGCGCATCTGCACTCTTTTCCTTCATGGGTTTCAGGAGTCAGGGATTTAAAAAAAAAACAAACCCAAGAAACATTTAAAAACCTTTCTTAAAAATATTCCTCTATTTTCTGTCCCCATCTCTCTCTTCACCTGCATGCCACAATCTTAGCATCTTATGTCCTAGTGTCTTACGCCATTTCTTCAGTTTAAATGTACTAAGACCCTGCTGTTAATGCCAGTCACAACCACCCAGAGCATGTATATTCTGGAGCTCTTGCTTCAAAGACTGCAGGATACCAAAACACAAAAGGTCCGGGCAGCATTTACACAGCTATTGCCAGGCAAGGCCCGCAGAAGGGTGAGAACCAGCTGCACTTACCAGGGGCATCCCCAGCCAGGAGGCATGGAGATGTTGCCGGGGGAGGAGAGGGCTGGCAGGGCCTGCCTGCTGGGCTCTCATCAACAGCAAGCCTCTCCACTGTTCATTTCTCTAACCAGAGGGAAACGAGCTTTTCCAGTTTGGTCATAACCTAAACTTTGAGACACTCTATGCTAACCCCCACTCACGCTTTTTTGTCAAGAAGCCTTAATCAAACACTCCTCTCTTGTCGTTTTTTTCTGTTTGTTAATGAGGGAAAATAATATAGTCCTGCACAGAAAGTCACTGAGAATTCATTATTTAAAGTACTGTCATATTTTCTCTCACTGATTTAAACAATGAAGACTAACCTGAGACTTCTCTGCAATACAAATATAACTGCATGTACTTTATGCAATTCACATCTAGTCTTTGATTTACTTAATTTGGTTTATTTCTGTGTCTTCCATTTCAGTGATTTTCCCTAAGGTCCTGGTAGATGGGTAAAGGATTTTGGTATAAAAGATGCTACCCATACTTCTATAAATTATTTCCACTAATTGCCAGCTAGCCAACAAGGAATGAGAGTGGAGATCTCTGCAGTAAATTTAATGTAGCTGATTATTTTCAAGCAGATGGACAGAGCAACAAATACTGTAGCAAACGTCCACCTAACCTGCCTGTTGTCAGTATCGTGTTTCTGCAACTCAGCTTGATTTAAATGGTAGCTAATATTGGTGTTCTCAGTATGTGCCCATTCATCTAATCTTTGGTCAAGGAAAGAACGTTGACTTTCAGCTAGGAATCATGCTGGCATTACGGATAACATGTTTGCAAAATGGGAGGGAACCATGTCCTTGTATCTTTGTCAATGCATCCTGCAGCTTTATATTTGCCATGGTCTCAGAAACCTACCTTCAGACTCTTGTGAACCACCCTTCTAATTTCTCTTCTTTCTTAGCAAATAGAGCTTTATCTTCTCCAGGGACTTGTACATTTCTTTTTCCAGAAACTCTGTGAGAGAAAATACCTCTTGAATGCACTTGGGACATCACCTAAGTGATGCTACCCAAATAACTGACCCACTTCTTAATAGCTTTGCTTTTAAATGATGCAACTTTTTTAAAAAAAAAACCCACTTTAGTTAGGAAAACTTTCAAAGAGATTTCTAGAGTGTCTAAATCCTGCTGGGCTACTTTGGAAATCTAATTGCAAGTTGCTTTTTCTGTCTTGGATTATTTGATTGTTGGGCAATTTTTGCACGGTCCCAGCATATTGCAGGGGTTAAGAGAAACTCCCTTTGCATCATGCAATCAATTCTGGGCTGAATACATAGAGGTATGATTGGCATTTCCTTCAACTTCACCTCCATGAAGCTCAGTAAGGTGGATTTACTTCCTCCTCACCAAGCCGGAGAAAGGAATACAAACAGGCTAGTATGGCACGTCTCCTCCTTGTAAGGCACGTGCAGGAAAACTGCAGTAACACTTCGGTGAAGTCTGCACCCTAAAATTATTAGTGAAGCTACATAGCACCTGCTTTTTCACAGTGTTTACTCCATTCTTTACAATGATACTAAAAAAATTTTGTTCTTAGGTCCCTCCATTGAAAAAATAAATGAAAACAAGATCTAAGTCAAGTAAATTTTGTTTTTTTTTAAAGTTAACTTTAAAATGCCATCTCCAGCACATGGCTAGTGTTCTGGCTTAGAATCTACTTTTATTTATAAGTAGTATAGAATACCAGTCTGCAATATAAAGCTGAAAGTCAACAAACCATGTTCACTGGTTTGAAATTTCTGTGACATCTTTTCCCCAAGAAAAAAAAATAAAGGGAATATTTCTGTCTCATTGTCCTGTTTACCTACCGAAAACAAGCAGGACCTTCTAGAGCCAAAGAGAATTAATGTGGTATTGTGTTCATTCCAGCGACCCAACTACTAAAAGCTGCATGAGCCACTAAGTTAAGCTGTAAACAACTCCAGGCTGTCTAAAGATGACCTATTGGGACTGATATTTGCAACTGCTGTTATGCTGGGTATCATTTGTTAGAGGCAGCAACACATTATAACAGCATCAGTCTTTCTCAGCCATTACAGCCAACTCATTACACATCTTTTTCATCTCTGTCCTGCAAATTGCAGGTGTTCCTCCAGTGTTAATACATGTATGCCTTCCTACGCTGCTCCTTCACTACTGGAGCCTCTTCAGTCCCTCACAGTACAGACAATTTATTTTGGAAAATGCTAGATCCTCTGTGTTTGTGTGGTATCTGGACTGACATGAAGCTGTAGGAAACCCAGCACCAACACGGCTGTCCCTTAAAGTGTATGGTTCTCATGTAACTGTTTGAATATAGGTACTTAAAAAAATAACTTGGGGGGGGGGTGTGTGTGTGTGAACAGAACCCTCAGTTTTTTCTTTCTTCTTCAGGCAGCTTCACACATATATCATCGTGGGGGAGGGCAGTCCTTCCCCCCTCCAAGAGGCCACGGCTTCCCTCAGCCCCCAGCCACCACATCAGGAAGAATTAGCTTCACTGCCCTGCATTGCATCATCTTGGAGCGCAGCGGTCTGCTTACCTCCCTCCACACGGCCTCTCCTTCTCTACCTTTTCGAGTCCTTTTTCGAATGACAGGTTTCTTCCTGCTGTCGTGCTGAACCTTGGTCTGCAGCGGTAATGGTGCAAACAGACCAGTCAGTGTTTGACAAATTTAGTGATAGGCCTGGGGGACAGTCTGCATTTTGGAAAGTATTTTCTGATACTGCTGCTTGAACATTGCTGTAAAAGCCATGTAACCCTCTACTTCCACAGATTTGTGGTGGAAAAGAGAGACAGTGTTTTCTATATTAGCTAAAAATATCCTATAAATATTTACAAAGTTAATCATGGTGTCAAGTGCTATGATTTGGAAGAAAACAAAATCATAGGCGCTGAGATGAAGAACAGTCAGTCAGCAGTATATTGCAACATTCATTATTTCTCTGACTCCAAGGCTCTGTGTCCCACTTTACAGAAATATTGTCTAGTTAATTTACTTAATTATCTTAGCACTATCCACGTAGCATCTAGCTTTCATTTCTCACTCATTCAAATTACTGGTATAATACAATACACTGACTGATTTTTTAATCAGCTTTTGGAGTTAAATGCTTTAAGTATTTCAAAATAAAGTACATGAGAAAGAAAAGACTTTAGATTTATAGTATCATAATCCTGCTACAGGGTTGGGAAGATTTGCAGGTCAGTTTCCCAATGTAAGAAAAAGACATATTCAACTTAGTTTTGTACTATTTTTTTCCTCCCGCCTCATATTTTAGGCCATACACAGAAAGAGACACATAGTATATCAAGTAAAAATTGAGCTCTGGTAAATGTTCACAATAGTCATTATCACTCAAAATTTCAGTTTCAGGGAATTTTTACTGCGTGAGCAAATCTGGAAAAATGAATAAAGATAACATTGTTTTAAAACTCAAAGCAAGAAGTCAAAACCTGAACTATGTAGTATGAACACAAACCATACATACTGATGATTTGAAAGAGGTAAAATTGTGACTTATTTTTATGAAATCTTTGCAGTGCAATAATGTCATAGACACAGAATATGTAAAGTTCCTACATTAGTTACTGTGTTTAGACCAGCTATGTTCTAGCAGTATTTGCCACAAATACATTCTAAAATATCACTATACTTTGCCCTGTTATCACCTTTTTAATCACAGAACTTCTGTCATTTTAAAACTGCTGTAACTGAACACATTTTAAAATTATCCTCAATTTATTACAAAGAAAATAAAGATCGATCAAGGTCACACTTTCCAAATGTTATGTATAATTTTAAATTTTTCTGTGAAGTAAGAAGTTGCAAGAAATTTTACCCATCTTTTGAGTCATTTGTGCTTTTTGTCGTGGTGTATAAAACATGTATAAAGTTTCTTTCTGATAATAGTAGCAGTAATATAATTTTAGCAGTCCTTAGGGATCCCTGAGGCTGGGGGAGGTGAGGGGTCCTTCTCCCACACATCACAGGCTCTGTGGTACACCCTGTACTGGTGTTCCTGTGCAAGTAACAGTCACCCTTGGCAATATCATGCTTAATTTTGTGTTTCAAGCTCAGGTTGTGGTGGAGCCCCCATGGTGCTTAGAGCCAGCAAGAGGAATACAGCGTCTCCTGTTCCTGTGACAGACATAGGCAGGAGTTCTCTGCCCTGGCATGGAGAGGCAACCTGCAGCCCCCTGCCTAGCCCTGCTGTCTGCCCCCGAGCAGCAGGGAAACGGCTGCCTTCCACTTCAGCTGGTTTTCCTTTGAAGGCCCATGCAAGATCCAAAGAAAATATGCTCCAGATTTTAGCAATATGATAGATACAAATACAAACGAAATTATGATTCAGAAAAAAAAGACTAGATACTTTAAATAACCACAGAATGAAAAAGAAGGAAGCAAAGACACGTGTCAAGATAATAGTAATTTACAGCTCCTGAGTGTTCATAATTGCCATGAATCAGAGAGAGGTATTTTGACAGAAGAAAACCAGAAGTATTGTAACATGGGTAAAATTTCTTCAACAGCTATGAGACTGTTAACTTGTATTAACTCATTTTGTTGAACATTACTCACACTTATACCATACAAACTCTCAGGATTTAAACTCACAGTATACTACAGAAGACTATGGTAAAGAATTTAACATTTAAAATACACAAAACTGGAAATTGCAGTTCTAAACAAGGTAAGAATTAATCTGAGTAGGTGTTAAGTTTGAATAAGTTCTACAGATTTGGATCTGCAAACTTGTATGGTGGTGAACAATAAAGTTAGATGCTGCGGTTAATATAAGCTGTTGAAGTATTATTTTGTCTACTAAATTAAAAAACAAAACAAAACCCACACACAACCATATTAAAAAACAAAGAAAAAAAACCACCAAAAAACCCCTACCAAACCAGAAAAAAACCAGTCTAAGAGGAGTTTCATCTCTTTTGACTTGATAGACTGGAACTACTGAGCGTAAACTGAGCTTTTGGAAAGCAGAAAAAACTACTTTACTTATTAATTTGTAACTTTTCCAGGGCAGAGAAAGGCAGAGGGAAAATACTCAGAGTTACAGATGGCAAGTGACTGTGAAGGACTGTGAAAAGGAATCTTTGGCATCTGAGATGATGGAAATAGCTAAGGAGAAAAGGAAGCAGAGGTCAGGGGAAGCATTTTGAGTAAGATGGTTCCTTTCCTTCAAGGCTAAAGTAAATGTTCATGTGAAAAATGAGAAACAAATATGTTCATTTGTCCTCTCAATGGCAGAAAATAACTTGTTTTCTGCAATTCACTGATCTCTGATAGATTCTTATCTGACTTCCATGAGGAAGGTGCCTGAATGCTTCACAAAAGATGATGTATTTACCTTCAGAATATTTTAGTGAAATAGGGCATTCATGCTCATTTTACAGAAGAAGACGACAGAGAAACTGAATTACCAACCGAACGTGACACAAGGCATGCCTGGTAAAACACAAAATGGAGCCCACACCCTAGATTATATTGCTAACCGCTGCAGAGCTATCCTTTCAAGCTGCATTATGCCGCCAATTAAAGAACACCATAATGAGAAATAGATTACATATGTAGCTTCGGAGGTTTCTTGGCTCTGCTTTTGTTTTTTAATATACCAAACGTCTCACTAGCATGCAGGACAGTTTGGTGGGAGTTTTGTGACTGACAGAGAAAAGTACTGGATTTCTGATGGACAGCTGAGGGTTATAGTATATGTCTTCATAGCTTGAAAATTATGTACAACTCTGGTAACAATCTCAAAAATAAAACACCAAGTGGAAAATAAAAGCGTCCTAACATGCACAAGCAGGCTGTATTCTTGTTCATGAAAGTGAGAGTTAAAACGGTTGCCCAGATTATTTAATCCAACTCTGACAACAAACTAAGCAGTCTCTTATGTCTCTGTAAGGTGCAAGGGCAGCCAGCAGGCTAACTGAAGAACACATTAGTCCTACTACTCCTTAAAAATTAAAGGTGATATTTTTAAAATTTGATATCCACCTTCTTAAACTCTTCATTTAAAAAAAAAAATCTAGGCAGAAGCAATCCACTAGATCTATGTGAAAATACCAGAATAAAAAAAAAACACTGTCACAAAGAAAGTATATAATCTATTCAACACATAAATATACAAAACATGTCAAAAAACATGAACAGACAACTGTGCATACTGCCAACAAAAAAATCTTGACATACCATGCATAGATCTTCAGTATCTTGAGGACTCATATGACAAAGGCACTGTAGCCAAATGAAAAAGAACAAATGTATAATTCATGAGGAATGGCTTTTTAACACACTAGAGCTTTTGGCTGTCTAAAAATAGAATTGTGAAACATAAGAAGCAATAGTATTGTCTCTAAAACTACAATCATGTTTTATTTTTCTAATGTTATCCTCAGTAAAACCTATTATTTGGAGCTCATTCCTATGTTTCGTAGAGACTTATTTTCCTGTTGATTTATGTATTGTTACTGGAAGATATAACCTTATTCTTACCTTTACTTTGCTCTGTGTAAATGATTTAGAAAGGAGTATATTTACTAGCAGGTTTAAGACAGTCCTTTGAGTCATGATTTTTTTTTGGTTTTTTAATATGACACATATTTGACAGGAGATCACATAGCACAGGAAAACGTTTCATACAGTCAAATCTTTCTCTCATGGTACTTCATGTATATAAGATAAGGCAACAGTTGGGTATTCATGCAACATAAAGACTTTCCAATCTGACCTTCAGTTGTCCTTTGGATCCCCTTTTCCACCTTCCCCACTCCCCTTTGTTTGTTTTTTTTTTTCCCCATTCAAAGTAAACATCTATTATATAAGTGAATTACAATGTTACTAAAAGTAGAAACCCATCTTCTTAAAAGTTTCTGCAAAAATTAGGGGAATTAACTGTTAAATAACTGGACAAATCTGGACAACAGGAGCAAAGAAGATCAGAGAGGAAATATATATATACCCACAGAATGTGACAAAATAACAATATAGTACCTGCAAGAACAATTATAAATTATCTTACATTTTTTAAAAATATAGTTGGCAGGTAGCTTTGAAAATGAAGATAAATCTCATCTAGTTGACAAGAAAGCACCTCTTATAGGAGATTAGGCAAAAGTACACAACTAATATTAAACACTAGAGATGTCCATCTTCATGTTAATACACAGACTCCAAACCTGCTACAGCCCAATGAACATACAGTAGCACAACCCCAGAACTGTCAGGCTATATTATTTTCAGTACAGCAATTATTTCAGTGACCTACTTTTTCCGTGACCAGTTTCCTACTGTAGGCAAGAATCAAAGCATAAAGCAGGAAAGTTTTTATTAATATTATCAAAGATTCCCTCTCTGTTTAAGGCTCTACATTAGAGTCAACAGGAAAGAAATCTAATGTGGACATTTTTAGTGAAATTCTACTGCAAGTCAAAGCGGGTAACACATTCAATGGTTGCCCCTCTAAGAAATGTGTTTTTATGCTGATTCCTCCTCTAGCTTTTCCAGTGACTAAATGATGAATACAGAGGCCAGGGTGTGGAGCAGTGCATGTAGTTTTACCAGCCAAAGACCCATAACATGGGAAACATTGTTGTGTGACTTCATGCAACTCATTACTTTCATTTTAATATGTACCTTCAGTTTGAGAAGGAAGACAATTAATAATGATCTCATCATTTAAATGGCATGTCTTTATTAACATAGATTTATATTTCACTGTTATTCTCCGTTTCTTTCCTTGCTTCAGGAAGAAAAAATAAAACATTACTGGTGCCATATAGTGATGGAGCACTGCAACAGGTTGCCCAGAGAGGTTGTGGAGTCTCCTTCTCTGGAGATATTCAAGACCCGCCTGGACAAGGTCCTGTGCAGCCTGCTCTGGGTGACCCTTCTTCCGCAGGGGGGTTGGACTAGATGACCCACAGAGGTCCCTTCCAACCCCTAGCATTCTGTGATTCTGTGACTGTAGCATCAATAGAAGTTTTAGTTCATTGCTTATCTTTCTATGTAGAAAGAAGCCTCCTTCACAGCTGCCTGTAAGCATTTCACCATCAAAACTGTCACTACTTTTAAACTTGCCAAGGGCTACTTCTCCGAGCTCTAATGTCACTGACTCATCAAATCTGAAACGACGTCTCTGACCTTTGAATCAGTTGTCTTATTTCTCTTTTGACACCAATGACAACTAGAGGAAAAATGTAGATGAAACAGTCAGAAAATAACAGTGAAAGCAAGCTGACATGCCAAATCCATCCAGGAAAGCATCAGTTCTTAAAGATATTTAATTATCTCTGTGAAAACAGGATGCTCTCAGCAGTTGCTGCTTCTCTGGAATTCAGTTGTTAGGCTCTAAATATTTTGAATAAAAAATTGAAAAAGCAGAGGAATACCTGCAGCCTTCTCCCATGACTTTCAGTGAACACAGAAGAATCAAAGTCCTCGCATAAGGCCCAGTTTTACATAAGGCTCAAATCTCTCATACACAGTGCAGCCAGAGAAGGAAATCTTACAGAGCACCTGGGAACAGCCAGTCCTTTTCAACTGTCTCCCACTAGTGTTGTGTTCACTGTACCTATCTAATTTAACTCTTAAAAATCAGGCTGTGAGGATGCCTCCCTAGGCAAAATTATTTGATCTGTTCACATCCAATGTTTTTCCCCTTTTGGATCAGTTACAATGTATCAAAAACTATGCAAGTTGTATAATATTGTGCAATAATTAGCTTCACACAAAAGCCCAAAGTTTGAAACGAATGCTAAGAAATACTAAGCTGGTAAATCCTTATTGGGGGTTATACAGCCTGAAACACTGTGCTGAGCTTTAAACGCAGTCAAAATTCACCCAAGCTGTTTATCTGTACAATGAATCTCATTTAGGAATTATGGTTCCCTTTATGAATCCCTTTGAGCTCTCTCAGGCAAATGGAAGACTTGACTTTCCCACATTTAATTGTTAATATTACCCATGAAGGAGGGTAGCTCTTGTATTTGCTCACAAATCAGTTCTGAATAATTTTTACTCCAGTGTCTGTCCTTCTGATCTTTGGTCTCCTTGCAGGGTTTCTGAAATGAGGACATCACCCCTCCTTTTTTTTCTTCTGCTCTCACTGACAGAGATTATCAGAACAAGGTAGTAAACATTTCAACAGAAAGTAAAATGCAAAACTCAAGAGACAGCACTACTCTGAACTGTCAATTACAATAAAACTGCAGCGTGTAACAAATCTCAGCAAGATAAACACATTCTAACATACTGGCAAAATCTGGGTGCTCGGGAAAAAAACACACATTGGTAATATGAAATGCATGAAGGGAAAACAGGAGAAATGCCAGAGGAGGGAAGAACCTAGTTCTGTGACTTCTTTAATAAATGACCTATTTCTTGTTTGAAGCTGCATTCCCCCACAGAACTACCATCCTTCCAGAATTTGTACCACCAAGTTCAGGCTGCAGATTAATCTGGTATTATTGAAATATTAGAGAGAGAAATTTCCTGTAAAATAATCAGACACAGATATTAATTCATTGATGATTACTAAATTTAGAAAATCAGTGTGAAGTTGTAAATCAATATATTAAAAACACTCTTACTGCATGATAGTGTATCAGATTATGTACAGAAACAGAAAGAGTTCAGCAATGAGTGAGAGACTTGTGCTCCAAGCTAAACTGGGTACCAGCTAAATTTTACCAGTGGGGTAAAATCCTGTAAGATAATTACTTGCTCCAAAGAGAAATTTTTCTCTCTCTCTTTCTTAGCCAGTCTCAAATTCGTCTTTTGAAGTTTCATGTTTGTGCTTGCTTTGGGAATTATTTTAATTTCTGTTCCAGCCACAAGGTTCTTCCTTCTAAATATCCATTTTCAATAAATATTTTTGAATAAAAGTGTTTTATGATTCTCACCCACCTGCTTATAGGCATTGAACCATATTTTACTTCATTTATTTCTTGTGCTGCCCTGTTAGTAAAGAAAATGTCTAGTTGTTTCTAACAGGAGCTTTAGGATAGGCTTTGATGGAAACAGAAATCTAATTATAACTCTGATTTTCAGTGCAATAAACTATAGAACAATAATATTTTTGCCTCATATAGCATAAGGAAAGAGGAGTGAACACAGTTTTGCAAACAGCCTAAACCAGTGCATAGTTCAAAAAGAAAATCACAAACCAAAGTTGAATATTCCACTTGATTTTATTCCCCTCCATTTAAAATTTCTCAATACTCAAATCAATCATCCTGCATATGTATCACCTCTAAATTTAATACTAGTGACTTCAGGAAACATCTGCCAGGCTAAAAATCAATGTGGGACCATAAGCACTGCGTAACATCTCACGTTACTGAACAAAAAAAGAGCCAGTACATGTTCTGTACTCTGACTAAGCGGTACAGATAGTCATGATGGGTTACTGAATGGAGTTTACTCTTGCATGACTTCAGATTTTTAAAATGTATTTTTCAAAAAAATGTATCATGCAAGTCTGTGGTTTCCATAAGCACCATGAGCTCTTCCCTTGCTCCTTTTCTGACTTATCTGACTGTTAGGTATTAAGTACTGAAAGAATTCATAGTTTATCCATCTAGTCACAAGAAATCCATGCCAGAAAAAACAACCACAGATAACCGTCTCAACAAAAAGAAAAGCCAAAGATTTGGAGCTTACATTATACTCACTTAATAATGTGTTTCATCCAAGATGAAACTGTGCATTATTACATAGGTAGGCTGATATTTCTGATATTTTCAAATCTATATTAAGGACATGTAGACCAGTTTCTTGTGAACAAGGCATTCAAACCTTGTGAGCATTAAAAATATTATTCACTTTATGAAGAATTAGGGCAAACATTGGTTGCCAGAGATAGTTAGCATTGCTAAAATCATCACAGTTCTGAATGTCAGTAACATTCTGTTCTTTAGGTGTGAAAGGAAAAATTCCTGTAGGAACAGTCTATTTTGTTTGAAACATCCAGATAATTCCAATTAAAATTCTTCAATTTGATCTTACTGAATTATGCAAAAGAGGTAACATCTACTTACCAAATCAGCTTGTTGGGATAAGAATCACACATTTTAGGTTCAAATATTTTTGGTAAAACAGGTTTCCAAACATATAAATGCACTCAGAGATTCTGTGGAGACAACACAGAAGCAACATCAATGTTTTTGCAGTGTCTGTTGTTTAGGAGTGTTACCATATTTCACAGTGTATCATAGATATTAGCACTATGACAATTTTAAAACCGTCTTTTTTTAAAAAGATGAGAATTTTAGTATGTGTTTTCTATTTGTTATAGAGTCAGTCTATCACTTTTTAGGAACACCATGTCTTGGAAAATGTGCAAATTTTTTTTTTTAAACAAGACTACAAGGATTTTCTATTCAGTTACAATAATCACTTTCCAGCTAGCACATTCATCAAACAATGAGCAATTCACTAGGGTAACATATACAGGAGCTTGCTTCTATATATTCATATTGTCTTCTGCCTGAAAAGAGTTAAATAGAGCACATGAATGATGAATACAGAGCATCTTGGGATACAAAACAACTGAAATGGGTTAATTAGTGAAAAACATGCATCAGAGTATAAGGCTCAACTGTAAATGTTACGTTTTCTTAAACCTATTATATCTGCTGACAGTATTCAGGATTATGGATGATATCAAAACAAGAGATGTTAATTTTCAAACGTAGCTGAGTGGAACATATTAAGGAGTAAGCAATATTCGTTGTTTGAATAATAGTTCAGATGCATTCACATTAAACATACATTAGTGCATACATTTCTCTAACATGCTCATATAGAGGCATAATATTTAAGTGACCTAGAAAATGCAGACATTGTATAATCAACGACAAAAGTACTGAATAGGATAAACCCTGAGATCTTTGATCAAATATGTTCTTTGGTAAATAAACAAAACATGTTATTCTGACAAAAAATATTCTCTGGCATATTGGAACAGTGAATTCCCCACGCGGCACACTCAGAGGCCTCTGCAGCAGGCTTGCTGTCAGCGTTAGATGGGTGGGAAGATGCTGATCTGGCAAAAGGTACCCCTGAAACTCCAGTCCCCTTGTGCAGGGGAATACTCTAATTCCTGTCTGATGCTGCCTATTGCCAGCTTTCCGAGTGAATGCTGTGTATTCCTTTGTGCTCTGTTGTGTTACAGAGACCTTACCAGACTGCTGTCATTTGACAAACAAGAAGTACACTCTGAGGTGGGTAAAAATATAAGTTTTATACAGAGAAGCAATGATCTGACTTCTCTCTGTTCAAGTGCTGGCAAGGTGTTTTCGCATTTTAAGGGCTTTCTTCTTTATCTAGAAGGGTCCTCCACAGTGCTGTTGCTGCTAAATTTGTATACACTGTTCTTTCCACCAAATTAGTGAGGTATGCTGGTTGGCTGAAATGAATACCAATATGCCATTGATATTTAATGCAAAATGCTCTGAGTTTTCTCCTGTGCCTTTCTACTCAGTTTGCTGTGCACAGCTCTGTGGACGTGTGAAGGAAGACATAACAGAATATTTCTTTAGAGGGATCAGTCTCCTCAAAGGTCTTTAGTTGAAGACAAGAGACTCATAAGAGCCCGAAATACACTAACTCAAGATAAAAACAGTAATTTAGTTAAAACAATCTTCTGGAATTGAGAAAATTTGCAGTCATAATACTGTTTCACGAAGTCTTTGGAATACATTGCACTGTGACATAGTTGTGTGGCTATCCATGACCTGTGATCACCCTATTAAATGTATCTTCTGTACAATGTGCTCATACAGAACCCTAAACAGGAGAGAATTGCAATGCTGATAAAACATGAACAGTAAACTTTGTTACAGTTAAAAGATTTCGTGAAAATTTCAGCATTTAAGAAATACTTGTGATTTATAAAAACAGCACTAAAGTAAGTTCTCTTCTTAATGTATGCATTTTTAAAGTAAAAACCACATAACATTTCCAAACACACAGGCAAAGTCTTTTTTTATATGGATGTTCTCAATTTGTGTTAGGCAACTGACATTTTAAATACGGGTTGGAAGAGGATATTCATCAGGGTATGCAGATAGAAATGTTAAAATACTTATTTTATTTTGACAAGCAAAAGCTCTGTCAGAAGGTGTTTGATTCACAAAGCTGGAATACATTCATAGTTTTGAATATGATCCTCTATCATATTCACTTCTTAGACAGGGTAATGTCTTAAATACAAACAAATGCACATCAAACAGAATACTAGCCTGATTCGCTTGAGTGGCTGTAAGAATAATAAGAAAAAAAATAGTATTAAGTAGATTTAGCATGAAAGGGAGTGATAATATTTTTTCATTTTTACCTATTTTTCTGAAAAATGAACTCTGCCATTATTGTGTCTAATACATGAGGTATCTAATAAAAAAACACATACTGATCAACAATTATTTCATTCCTATTGTCCAAATATAACAGAACAGTGATATTCCAAACAAATATATGTCAGTGCAACCCAAACAAATTCATCTGAGAAAGAAAATAGCTATGGTTTATACTATTTCCATTGGAGAAACCAGATTGCAGCTGATGGTCAGTAATAGGTTTTTTTTTAAGAGAAATATGAAATCCCACTAAGCCTTCTAGAAATGCCACCCTTCCAGTACTAACTGTATTTCAAACCCTTTTAAAATACTTTAATTGCAGATTTAATAATATTTTTTACTCCTTCCTTTTAGTCATCTTGTAAATCATCCAGATAGATCGGGTATCTAAGGCTAAGTAGGTATAAATTACATAGAAACTAAGAATGTATCAGAAGTATGGCTTTTTTTTTCTCCTCCTCCTCTGTAAGTAAACACCTGTCCTTTCAAACCACTGAGTATCTGCCACCCCCAAACATGGTGTGGAGTTCCTTATTGCACCCCAGGACAACGCCTTTACTTTGAGTACCAGTGGTGAGAGCTTTGTACCATCAGTGCTGGCTAGCAGGTCTTCAGGGCCTTTGGATTTAATTTGTTGTATTCATTCTCAACATCTTTGGATTCAATTTGCTGTATTCACTAACAGGCAACAAAATCACATAACAGATAGTTAAAAGTTTCTTTTAAAATTCTGCCAATATGTTTATAACAGGATCCCAAAGCTACAAATGTGATTAAAAACATCCTGAAACCACAGGTCAAGCTGCAAAGTTCCTGTGACTGATGTCTTAACAAGATGCAGCACTAGAGTATATTGTGATGATAGCATGCAAGAAGAAAACTGGATAGAAGAAAGCAGAAATCTATCCAAGGAAACTGTATTCCCAAAGCACTGAACAAGTTACTAGATACTATTTTATCTGTGTTATTGTCAACATCATCCCAATAAATACCAACATTCTTACTTGCCCATAATGGAGAATCTTTGAAACAAACAAATATAGATAAATAATGGCAGAGAATCTACCCATGTAAAATTTCCAATATAGTTTTCTGTAGGAGGTTTCAGAAATGTGATTATCTGTCAAAAATCTGTATTGTTTCCAACCCTTAAATTGAACTGTCTTGAGGCAAGACATGTTTCATTACAGTATAAGAAAACATGCACCCAACCCTCCAGCAGATAAACTAGTGAAAGGTATCCCTTGTTCAGTGCCCTTGTGTAGTCAGCCATAGACTGAAATTAAGGTATCAAGACTCCCCAAAAGCCGTCAGAGGAATGAAGGGACTTTCCCACTTGACATTTAGAAGACAAAAGTGAATTTTGCCACACTGATCCCTCTTTAAGTCAAAATTAGAGCCAGTTTTTTAAGAGTCAGTACCTTTTAAAGTCACAAACTGAACAAAAAGGTCACGCATAGCCCCAGTAGCAGTACCTCTTTTAGCCCTGTATAATCAGAGTCAACAACCTGGTTTTTACTGCAAAATTTTATAAGGAGTGAAGCTTCAGGTAAGCTCATATAAAGAATCCACTGAGCTGATAAAATCATCCTCAGGTATAGGAATGAAATCAGACAAAACACAAGTTTGGTACACAGAGAGGTTCATCTGGTTTTGTCTCCACTGCGAAGGAGAGGGAAGGCATGTGGCTCAGGCTTGCTGGAGTCCTTGTCCCCATGCCAGAGCTCCCGGGGCTGGTTGTCAGAGGTGGTGATTTAGGGAGGGCTGTTATCCCCAGAGCTGTTGCTTGACTGGAAACATTGGAGTCACATTGACACCATGGCCGTGTAGAAGTCTAAAACAGGCAAGCAAAGAAGCAGGAGGATATGAACTGTAGTGAGAATGCACAGAGACTTCACTTTTGGGAGATGGGATGGTGACAGTAAGTTATTTCTGCAGCCATTGGAGGAAGGAAAATTCTCATGTGCTTTCAGGAGGATTGTTGGATGTGGAGCCCTCTTAAGACCCTGGAGCTAGATCCTGTACATACACACAAATGCCTCTGTGTTATTTCTTGGGCAATTCCTATACCAAATGAAGTGTAAATTGAAAATTTTCCAGAGGTATATATGACAAATGAGTAACTTTTTCTGTTATGCACTTACACAGGAGTCAAGACGTCCCACACCTGGATAGTAAAACTCCTCCCAGCACTGCAGCACGTGGCTACTGGCATGGTCCAATTGCACAGCCAGGAAGTACTGGCATTATGTTTCTCAGTAGATGGTCCGTTAAGCTCTCAGGACACAAGGACCACCTGTCGTTTTGAATCAATTTTTTTTCTATTTTGTTATCACTCCATATAGTCATCATCTTTATCTTTCAGGGTGTGTTCCCCGTGTTTCCCTAATTTCTTGGTCCAGTGAAACTAGTTTAGGTTGTTAATCTGATCCTCATCCAACAGCTGTCCTGCTTCCCACCTTCCTCCATTTGGTGACTGAGCCTATGAAGCCGCCAGTGACATTGCAGAACAACAGGACCTCTACAACTCACAGATGGTATGTGGGCATAACAAGAAATTTTATATATTTCCTTGTATTTCAGAGGGGCCCCAAATTTCACCAGTAACAGAATCACAGAATCACAGAATCACAGAATGGTAGGGGTTGGAAGGGACCTCTGTGGGTCACCCAGTCCAACCCTCCTGCCGAAGCAGGGTCCCCTACAGCAGGTTGTAGAGGACCTTGTCCAGGCGGGTCTTGAATATCTCCAGAGAAGGAGACTCCACAGCCTCTCTGGGCAGCCTGTTCCAGGGCTCCACCACCCTCAGAGGGAAGAAGTTCTTCCTCATATTCAGACGGAACTTCCTGTGCCTCAGTTTGTGCCCATTGCCCCTTGTCCTGTCACTGGACACCACTGAAAAGAGCTTGGCCCCATCCTCCTGACACCCACCCTTCAGATATTTGTAAGCATTTATGAGGTCCGCTAAACAGACCCATTCAGATAAGTCACTGCTTCTATAGGAGTTAACCAAGTCTTTCTGGAATGGATAAAAACTTAATCACATAATAAAAGAGGTAAATGACAATAGCCTTATCTTCTTCTTGGCTAGAGACTTCCTTCAAGTATCTGCTCTTATATTACTATTCCAAATAGAAGAACAAACCAAAGCAGCCTACATAGATTGTCTACTGGAAACAGTGCAATTAAAAATACAACCAGGAATAACCCTGCATTTGAAAAGTAACTGCAACATTTGCCTTATTAAAATCAAATGTCTTAGCCACAACCACAAAGAGTCTTGATTTTCATACTAAAATTTCTATTCCAATAAAAAAAATACTTTCCATATTAATGTCTCTTATTAAAAGAAAATGCAAGCATCAATTAAATGCTAAGAAAAATGAGAGAAAAAAAGAAGAAAACAAGCTGAAATGTTAGCAGATGCACACTCCAGAGTTTAGAATTTTCTTGTAGATAATTATTATGCTCACATTGTTTAATTGAAACATCATGCATCCTGCCACACGTTCCTTAACCAGTCAACACATATGGACTACTTTTGCAGGACAGAAAAATTAATGAGAATCATGGATTTTATAGTAACATTAAAATAACAGGTGCATTTTTAAGTGAGGAAGGATACATAGGATTGGGGAATTAGCAATGGTCACTTTAATTAAAAGCATGAAGAGGACTAATAGGTGCCTCCTCTACTCCTCTGCACATTCTTTAAGCATCTAACTACCATTCACAGTGGTGGGATATGTGCTCAAGTTTCCAAGTGGGAAAACATGCTTCTGCCTTTGCTATTCCACACAATACAGCCTGTTTACTAAATGTTGCTGGTTAATGATAAACCATCTTTCAGAAAGCACTATTACATTAGCCATGTGAAGACAGGTTCAATTAAAAAATAAGTCCCCTCTGAAACTATATTTAAAACAACCTTTCCATTGATAACTGACCACCCAGCAAGCTCTGTATTGACCTGAAATACTTCACCAAAGTAGATGTGAAAGTCAGAGAGAAGGCACCAGGAACAAAAAGAGAATGTAGCAAGAAGGAGCAAACCAGAATCACAGAATCACAGAATAGTAGGGGTTGGAAGGGACCTCTGTGGGTCATCTAGTCCAACCCTCCTGCCGAAGCAGGGTCACCTACAGCAGGCTGCACAGGACCTTGTCCAGGCGGG
>Ga0065711_1026649_pt1 | contig 63624 bp, 79 predicted proteins | sample Hoacrofraction12_FD_59098 | JGI IMG/M metagenome (GOLD analysis project Ga0065711, IMG submission 59098) | Hoatzin crop microbial communities from Cojedes, Venezuela - Epithelial fraction 12 v2 (version 2) | ecosystem: Host-associated > Birds > Digestive system > Esophagus > Crop | place... | reverse complement strand
TTCACTTCAGTTAAGCTTTTTTTTTTTTTTTTTTTGGGTGCGCATCCACAGTAGCATACAAAAGGAGGGAAAAAGGAGGTGGTTACTCTTTGTTTATAACATATAAAGCTTAAACCAGAGATATTTGTTTAAGAAATGGAGGTTTTTCAGTGACAGTGTCTGTAAAAAGAGGATAAGAATGTTTTGATTTATGTTCAGACCTTATGTGAGAGGGTGCGTTAATCTGAGAAATATTGTTTTCTCAACAGTTTAATTTTAATAGTTTGTAGTTGAATAGTGAGATAACAGTGTTCCTTCAATTAAAGGCTGTGCGCTTTCAAGTTCAGTCATTGCATCACTTCTCCCATAGAAGTAAGGTAGAAAATGAAGTCAATACCAGGATAATACTGGTATTTTAAGGTGAAAGTGCAACTGCAGAGCCCACATTTGTTTTGAAGAGCTTTGTAAGAAAGTGCATTAAATGAGGGGTAAGTGGGGAGGCAGTGCTTTTGTTTGTCCTGTGTGCGTTTGTGTAATGCATATGCATATTTTAAAGAAATGGGTAAGATTCTTTGATGTCTTGTATTTGGCAGTCTGTTGGCTTTCTTTTATTTCTGCTTAGCATGCTTCTGTTTGAGTCACGATAAGCTATTCTTCTGAAACAACGCTTTGAAGTATTTTTATTTAGCTTTTACTTTCCAACATATAGCTGGCACAAGAGTGGATAGAAAACCAGAGAGTAAGAGAGAAGAGTTACTACTTTGGCTTACAGAACTTCTCTGCTGACTTGAATGCAGCAGAATTCACAGGTAAGAGGTGTTTTTTTGCTCTTTTTGATTTTTTTTTTTTTTAAACTCTTCTAATTTTCAAGTAGACAATGCCTTATACTGAGCTAGCACTTACAAGTAGTATTTATTTGCTTTAAATACAGAAAGGATCTTGAATTTACTGTTTTGCAGAATGCGCACAACAGAAATATGTATTTTGCAGAGAAATTGTGCCTGAAGTGTTCAGTACAAAAAGTTACTTGATTGCTGTCGGAATAGTTTCCATCTTACACATTCGGGATTTTGTTTCAGCTTCTTTTGGTAAATAAAATAGTCCTTGACTTGCTCTGTTTTATACAGTGCTATATTCAGGCTTAAGCGTGCAGGATGGGGTTCGTAGTCTTTTGCTATAGCTTGAAAAATTCACAGATGGGTATAACTGAATTATATGCGATATGTTAATCGTAGTACTTCTGTAGTCAGAAAGTAATTGTAACCATTTTCCTTTTAATGTTCTAATTTTAAAATGTATTTTGGGTAGCTCATTTTCGAGAAAGTGATTTGGCAAGGCAGCTTCATCCAAAGGAGGATGACTTAATCTTTTTGGTGGTCCAAAAGAAAAAAGATGCCTTTAGGGAAGAAAGCGAGATGGAGGACCGTAAGGTGAAACATGTTGGTCTTGTGACGCGATTTTCTCGTGCATCTGGCTGTTTAACCAGTAAGTAAATGGGGTTAAAATAGAAGTGGGATTCTTCTTGGTACCATAAAATGCTTCTCTGTAGTTGGCTGTTGATGGTTGCAATATACCACTTCCCTCAGAGGAAATGGGATTGATTGTTTTTGCACTGTAGCTTGTCTGTTCTATGCTAGAAGCTTTGTAAAAAGCCAGGAGCTGAAGCTGCAGATCTGCTTTCCGTGCATTTTCCAAGGTGCTTCCTTTAATGCAGACATTAATACTTTGTGTAGGAACAGAAACTAATGATGAATAACTGCTCTGCATACATCTCACTGACTGAGATTTTCACTATCTTCTGGAAATGGAACTTGTGAATTACCAGGATTACCAGATGTCAAGATTAATGCTGCCTGATTAAAATGGTGATCTGAGTTGTTCTACAGAGCACTGTTTTTGTGGGGTGGTTTGTTTGGTTTTGGTTTTTGGCAGGGGAGGGGGAGGTAGGGGGGAAGGGGTTTAGGAAGTTTGCAAGAATTAGTTGTTGGCTTCCTAACAGAAGGCAGCACCTGGTTCTGGTGACTTCTTTGAGTGACCTGTTTGAATATCTTTCAGTTAACAATTTGGTTAGTGTTTGAATGAATAACTTGTGGTGTGTGTTTTTGTGTTTTTTTTCTATCCCCTCTTTTAATAGGACAAAAGGAGCAGCATACAGTCTGTCACCTTTCTGTGCAAACTCGAGGCAATTTGTCATTCTTCATAAATAAGCAAGTGAAGTGTGTGGTGGTTGGCTCTCTGGTGACCACACATCGAACATTCAAAGGTCTACTACTACTGAGCAGGAGTCCCCTGGCTAAACCCATCATAAATCCAAGTTACAGTGACTTCTGTCCCAGAGATTTGCCCGTAGCAGCAGAAAGTGCTGTAAGTCCTGCAGCGAGAAGTGATAGTTAGGGATGACAAGGTGGATATTTGGATCTCATGAGTTTTGAGAAACTGGTTTTGTGTGCTATTTTTTGAGATGACTAAGTGCAAAAAGTCAAGTTTCAAAAGCACCGAGGCACTGTGCGTTTCAGAGTTGGTTGATTGGGTGGATAGAGAGGAGTCTAAATTTGCTCAGGTGTTCCTGCTGTATTGACGTAGATACTAGTAGTGCACTTTAAGCAGCTTTCAGTTTTTATTCTTTACTGGAGAGGTGTCTGTTCAGGAAGTAAGGTGTAGTATGGAAAAGGTAATGCAAACTAAAGGTGTGTGGAGTAAACGAAACCTTCATTACAGCTTTTGAGTCAGGATTGGGTGTGCATCTAAAGCAAACCTAGAATCAGAAGCTTCCATGCACATCAAGCTTTTGAGTCTTAGCTAGAGGGGTAGGGGGTATTCTGAAAATACATAAAGTCAACACGGAAGGTTTCATCAACTTTAAGTAATTCATTATTTTTTCACCTGTCTATTCCTTCAGGCATCAGATATGAATGAATACAACAAAGATCAAAAGAGAGCCATTGAGACAGCTTATGCCATGATAAAGCAACATCCAGGGCTTCCCAAGATCTGCCTCATCCATGGACCACCTGGAACAGGGAAATCAAAAACTATTGTTGGACTTCTGTCTCGTGTTTTGAGAGAAGTAAGTGAACATGATGTGATCGTCACATGCTGGTGCTTGGTTGCCTAATGGAAATGAATGATGGCTTAAACTAAATTGAAGTATAGTATCGGTAATTACTGGGGATGTAATTCATTAAGCTAACAATTAAATCTGTACTGTATAGGGTATAAAGGTGGAAATAATGCCTTTTGGGCATCTTGGAAAACACTTATTTTACGGCACTTAAAAAGTAAAATCAAGAAAGCATGCACAATTGGTAGTGTAAACACTTGTTACATAAAAAAGCCCTTAATGTTTTCATTTATTAAAGAATGTTACTTGGCCTGTCCCTGTTTAATGGTTTTCGTGTTAGCATCCAGTAGGTTCATCAAGTACATCATTGTCGAAGGGAATTTATGCAAATAGTATTAATACATTTGTCTTGCTCTTACTCAGTGTAAGACATAACTTATGAGATACTGGGGTGCAGTAGTCCCCATACTCTGCATGCTGATTAGGGTGAGTGTACAGTCTGGCTTTTAAATCACAAATGAAAACAATCTAAAGAGCCTGTTTTGGTTGATTGTTAATTAATCTACAGAACACTCGGAATCAGAAGGCAACTCCAAAAACAAATACCAAGATCAAGACAAACCGTTTTCTAGTTTGTGCACCATCAAATGCTGCTGTTGATGAACTCATGAAAAAGATCATCGTTGCATTTAAGGAAAAATGTCAAAACAGACAGGAGCCTTTGGGTATGTTTAATTTTCTGTTCATCTGTTAAATAGACAAAACCTGAAGGAGATACTGGAACAGCTCATTACATATAATACTTACATGCTACTCTAAGCAGCTTTTTTCTCTTGCAGAACGTGACTGGTACGCCCTTATACTGTTAGTAATTTTAATGTGCTTTTCTAAAAGGTGTATTATGTTTTTTTAAAGTGAAGTGCACTTTGTCTTTCTATAGACACTGATCCTTTCCTCAGTATTGAAAAACAGTGTTACAGAAACTGTTACTTTCAGTTCACCAGTTTTTAAGTACTCTTCAAAGATTTGAACACAAGTCTATTTCCTTGATTTTGTATACAATTGGACTTCGTTGATCATGCTAAACAGACTGATAAAAATTTTGACGACATGTCAGAGCCTCTCACTTTTCTCTTCTTAGTTTGTGAGTAGTACAAAGTAGATGAATTCTGAACACGGCATGTAGTCTGTGGTGGGGAAGGAAAATCTGCATTGTAACCAGATGTTAATTCAGTATTGACTTAACAGCTGCATTACTGACGGTACTCAGTAATTTTCTAATTTAGGATTTCTGTAAGTTTTAGATAAAGAAGCCTGAGAGTAAGGCGTGGTTCTGTTAATTCAAAATAATGTTCTTAACTGTTAGCCACCACTAAAACATGGGCAACATCTTTTTTTAGAACTTGGAATTACTGATTTTTTTTTTTTATAGCTGTGTTTAGATAAGTGCAAGTAAATTGTTGCAAATCCCTGAAAAGGAAAAGCCTCATTTGATATCCATGAAGTTTAAAATTTTTTTTCCTCTCATACGAAAATTCAGAGATGATTGGAGTGATCTAGAGTATTTTGACTCTGATTTTGTAAACAGGAAATTGTGGTGATATCAAATTAGTGCGACTTGGTGCTGAAAAAGCAATCAACAGTGAAGTCCGGGGATTTAGCCTGGATAAGCAAGTTGAACACAGGATGAGTAAGTAACATGCAAATCAGACTTTTCTTCAGTCTTATTTAAGAGCTTGATGATGTTTCGCACTTGGGACTATGTGTCCTTTCAGAAGGAAGATCTGGTAAAAGATTTTTGTGTAACAGTATTTCATAAGTATTGTTTTTATCAGTCTTAGTGGGAAAGCGTCAGCTTACATACGGCCGAATATCTAAGCAAGACCAATGAAATAAGCAGGAAGACTTCTTGGGTTTTTTTTTAAGAAATTATAATGCATGTTAAAGCCGCTATTTTTAAGCAATGTTGCTATGTAGTGTTTGAGAGCTACATTTGCAACCAAGTCTCATTATCTTCGTTTTACAAGATAAGACCTCAATAGAAAAAGGGAAAAAGCAACAAAAAATTAGTTCGTCTATTTGTTCTTAATAACTTAAGATGTATGACTGAGAGCAAGTGTTATAACATAGCTTTTCCTATTCCTTCTGTATGTTTTCCTTTATTTTATTACAGAGCGAAAGCCAGCTGACTGTGACCAGGATATTCAGAAGAGAAAAGCAGCTCTCGATCAACAGCTGGACATGCTGTCTCGTCAGCGTGCCATGCACAGATGTGAGAAGAGGGAGGTAGGAAGTTAATCGTATTTTTAATCCTGACTGTATTTTTTTTCTATTCATAACTGAATCCAAAGAGTAAAGAACTTTTTCTTTTAATGCCATCTCTGAGCAGTAACTGTCTCTTCACCTGCTTTTTCAACTAATGGAAATGTTGGTTAGCACTGTGAAAGGGCATGGGGAACTTTACAGCAGGAATTATTTTTGTCTGTTTATACTGGTATTTTCAGCAGGTCAGTCACGCCATTTCTTGCTCTGGTGTTCACTAGTCTTCATTTGCTTCTATCACCAGTGTAACCATATTTATAAAACTTAATGATCTAACTTGTGTGCTTCAAAGCTTGTTTAACTGGAAGTGGTAAGATACCTTGCAATCTGAGATTTTGGGATATGTGTTGCACTTGAAGTTTTCCATTTTTGTTGTCTAAAAATTTGGCATTTGTACTCAAATTACAGAATTCTAATGGTAAACCGCTTTCCCAGTTGCACTGAAATGTGAAGTGTAGTATTGTGTATGGAAAGTCTAAATATGTTGACCAGTTTCTAAGAAACTGATCAGATTTCTAAGAAACTGATCACCTTTTTCAGCCATGTTTGATATTAAAAGACAGTCTGAACAAGTCTAAATGTTTAGGAAATGAATGGGGTATAGGAGGAAAAAAGATATATGGGAAATGTGTGTTAATTATGCCTGATATTTATGTGGTTTCTCCCCCCCTTCACCCATCTAGAGTCAAATGTTAGATAATGAAATTGGCAGACTGTCAAAGGAGAGACAACAGCTTGCTTCTCAGTTAAAGGAGGTAGGAATTTATCTTTAGGGCAGCTATTTAATAAACCTCAGCTAATCTATTTGTATACTTGCTATCCCTTAATTGTGGTGGAGATTTGGTTTTGATGTGGCTGGAAGTATTTATAAAGCAGTAGCTAAAGAGATAAAATCATAAGCTGAGCAAGTTATGGACAGCCTGGTGTGAAATCCAGGTGTACTCTGGCTGCATATTCCAAAAAAACCCCAACAGATGGGAATAGTCACTCTTACAGTTAATTTTAAGCAAAATTTATATTTAACAAAGAAGATAATAGAAATGTGCATGTCCTTATGTTCTAGAATGTATCTTTGTCACCACTTTCATGCCCCTTACAACCCTACTGGGACTGAGATACTTTTAAATGTTTCCAAGTAAAGAAACAGCTGGAAGCATTTTGTGTGTGTGTGTGTAAGGAAATAGGTCTGAAAGTGAAAATGGGCACTGATAGCAAAAGCAGTAATTAAGGCTGAGTAGCACAAACCGTGAGAGGAATGAAGGTTTGTCTTTAGTAAATATATGCTGACTTTTAATGGACATGGAGGCTTGGAGTTGCAAATGTGATGGCAAACTAAACTTTGCTAACAGTTACTGTGTCTAGATTGCATAGCTGTCGAGATAAAGCAATACTTCTTTCTAGTTTGCCACCTCAAAGGGGTGTAATTTAGAGAGTAACGCTTCAGTTAAGCCAATTTGTGACTTTTGTTTGTAATAACGTAGGTAATTTCATTGGGGTGGTGTATTTTGCATGGTCTGTTTGGCAGTTAGGGTTGTCCAGGCAGTTAGAAATTGCTCTAAGGTGGTTCAAGAAAACCAAAAGAGAAGAGGAGACATGGTGTCCTGTTGTGCTTGAAGGTTCGGGGGCACTCTCAGAAAGTACAGGCGGATATCATCTTGGAGTCCGACATTATCTGCTGCACACTGAGCACAAGTGGAGGAGGTCTGCTGGAATCCGCTTTTTCACGGCAAAGACTTGATCCATTCAGCTGTGTCATTGTGGATGAGGTCAGTAAAGCTATTTAGAACAACAGCATGTTCTGCCTCTAAAGGTCTACCTTGTTCTCTGCTTAAGCTCCTTGTGATTGTTTGGCTGCTGGTGTAAAATACTGTGGGACGACTGCCTCGTCCTCACATTTTAGCTGATAACTAGCCTGTACTGTCACGTAGAGCCATAAGAAGAATGACTTTTAATTGCTTCTTTTTCTGACTTGTTTGGTACTTTAATGGCAGGCGACTTTTACTAAAAAATCGTGGCTAAAGTGTGGCTCACTCTTACAGAGGTTTCCAGATGGTTGGGTTATATTTGTATCTGTTTGGAGAGAGCTCTGTGTATTTCATGATAAAATAAAAATATGTTTGGAGTTTTTTATAAGGGAAAAATTATTTTTCTCTCTTTTTTTAAGAAGTCTTAAGTATTTCTGAGTTATTCTGGCTGTGTTACAGGAGATTTAACGTACTTCCCTCTGCTCCTTTGCTTACAACTTCTGCTTTTTGTCCTGTTTGCATATACAAAAGGCAGGGCAGTCCTGTGAGGTTGAAACGCTGATTCCACTGATCCATCGCTGTAATAAACTTGTCCTTGTTGGAGATCCCAGGCAGCTCCCTCCTACTGTAAAATCAGTAGTAAGTGTTCGAACTATATTTTTTCATGCTATGTATATATATAGTGTAAGAACAGTATATATGGAAAAGATGCATAAAAGGAAAAAAGGTGCTTCAATGTCAGATCATGATGTGTATCAGATAATAACTTTTGCCCTGTCAAGTTTAGTCTCTGTTAGGTGGAGATCATATCAATACTGCCTTCACCTGTGCGAGTAAAGCTAATACAGATGTGAGTGCAACCTCTGTAGACTTTCCTGGTGTAGGGTGAAACTGATTTCATGTGCCGTTAAGAATAAGTACGGCAATACAAGCTTCAGGGCAACTTGGTGCTTGGTTTGCGATCAATATTGTGTTGTGGCAAGCTCTGTTATTTAATTCTGTGAGCTTCAGTCAGTGTCTCACGTTCCTTAAGGAATGGAGGATGAAAACTACCTGTGTGTATGGGGACTTCCTCACCCTACAGATGTGTTCAAAGGATGAACATATAGGAGCACTTTCTTGTATCCAGCTGTAAGGAGGACTGTTTTAAACATGTGATAAAGAAAGGGGGAAAACCAGACTGACTTCTCTAAGAGGGTAAATTGTCTGGAGGCTGTGTGCTTGTTTAACGAGGTCCCACCTGGAAGATCTTGCTTTTTGTTATTGTTGATGTTTTTAAAATGTTACTGTGTTGTGACTCACGAAGGAAGGTTGTCTTGCTGAAGACTACACTGACAAAATTCAGATTTATGCAGGGGATCTCTACTGAAACAGTAGGACTAACGCAGATAGAAAATTGAAGTGCAAGTAGTTGTCATTTAGAAGTTAAAGAAAATACCAAATAGTTTTAAGCGCCAAAAGCAAATTCCTGTCCTTAATTTGGGACCTAATTCCCCAGAAGTCATCCTCATGTTTTGCCTCTGACAGAAAGCTCAGGAATACGGCTACGATCAGTCCTTGATGGCACGCCTGCACAGACACCTGGAGGACCAAGTGCAGAAGAATGTTTTACGAAGCCTGCCAGTTGTGCAGCTGACTGTGCAGTACAGGATGCACCCTGACATCTGCCTCTTCCCATCCAATTACGTTTATCACAGGACTCTAAAGACTGACAAGTGAGTAGCGCTCAGTTCTCTTTTCTGAGCAGGCCGTATTTCAGAGAAGTCTTTTTGTATCAGGATATTTTTTGGAGTCTAAAAATCCTTGAGGTCGTGGGGAGGGAAAGATTCTTAATGGGAGAAAACTTGCATTCCATCTTTTCCAGTGCTGGCTGTGGTACATAAGTTAACTAGATCACTTATAATTGAGCATGCTCACTGCATAGAGTTCATTTTCAGGTCTCAGTGTATGCAGGTACCAGTGAAAATTAAGGACTCTGGAAAAGAAGCTGAAAGTTGCTGGTGTTTGATAACCATGATATAAATAAATGAAATATCAGTTCTTAGAATTTCTATGTGGTTACCTGGTGATAAAAATGTTATTTACAGAGCAACAGAAGAGAGCAGATGTTCTTCGGAATGGCCATTCCAGCCCTACCTTATTTTTGATGTAGGAGACGGTCGTGAGGAGCGAGACAATGAGTAAGTCCTGCGTTCTACTCTGCCACATTTTAGATAGAAAATCTAAATTAATTACCAGCAGACGACTTGTTTTCTCTCCTTTGTTGTTCCCAATATGCATTAAGTAGCCAGAACTGCATTTTCAACTTGATTTAATTTTACAGAATAATTGTTTACTAAAAGCATGTGTTAAATGTTTTTGCTTTTTTTATCTGAAACTGGTTTTGATCCTGGTTTGACTGTCTGCCAGATGCCAGTGAATGCCCACAGTCTCTGCTAGCTCTAGTAACAGTTTCAGAGTTCTCGATTTTTTTAAATTTTTTTTATCAGCGACTTTCCTTTCACGGCTGCTTGCTGAGGTAATGCCAGAAGGTGGCAGGCTCAGTCCTTGCTTTTGCCTACTCTGTAAGGAAAGCAAAGCTATGTAGTTTTAAGGGAATCTGAAGTGCAGCCTTTCACTGCTAACACTTCTCACTCTTATTAGCCTTCATCAGGGCCTGCTTGCAAAGCTCTCTGAGCTTCTGTGTGAAGGGGGCTGCAAAAGTTCAAGACGGGGGCTTTGACTCACAATCCTCCTACAAATTGGACTGGAACGTTGAAAGAGCTGTCAAATGTATTTCTCTAATGTTTCCATTGTGTCTTGTTCAGCTCTTTTAGTAATCCTCAGGAAGTGAAACTGGTGATGGAATTAATTAGAACAATTAAAGAAAAAAGGAAGGATCTAGGTCTTCGTCGCATTGGAATAATTACCCCTTACAGCGCACAGAAAAAGAAAATTCAGGAACAACTGGAGAGAGCATTTAAGAATAACAGGTAAAGAAACCATGAGGTTTCAAATGCATCTTGGCTCTTGCATGGTAGTGCTTTATTTATCCTCTTGAATAATCTCAAAAACTCTCAAACTTTTTTCTGTACTACCAAAATCTGTACTCAGTCATGCTGTTAAAGGGGGTGTGCAAGCCTTCTGCTGAAGAGGCATGACCTCTTTGTACCATTTTAGTTGTATAAATGCTTTGATTATATTGCTGTTCTGAATAAAGCTGATTTAAAAGAAAACCTAAAATTCCAAGCTACATGAACCTGAACATCTTGTCAACATTGGTGCTGGCCTCAGAAAGGCAAATTTAGCTTTAGGTTCATACACTGAATCTTTCCATATATGGAAGCAAAAGTTTACCCTGGATTATTTTGACAGCTGATGATTAAGGATAGTGTGTAGGCTATTTGCATCAGTGTGTTACTTAAAAATTCAACTGACGTAATTTAACAGCTTGCTAATTCTTCCTTCAACAGCCCAGGAGAAGTGGACACAGTGGATGCATTCCAGGGACGAGAGAAAGACTGTGTCATAGTGACGTGTGTCCGGGCAAACAGCACGAAAGGGTCAATTGGGTATGTTTCTCATCAGTGACTTCCAAGTTCCATTTCCAATGACAATCTAGACATAGTCATTGTATTTTTGATATGGCCAGTAGCAAACTTATTGGAGAACAAGTCACTAGAGCCAGCAAACTAAAGGTATCTTAATGTATGAATTAGTGTTACTGTTTTGAGATCTCTGAGCCAAAGGGACATAGAAATGTGAAGTACTGTGTTCTGCGTTGCATGCTGATGAATCTGCATGGCTGCCTCAGCCTGTCGGTGTTTTGGTTTGGCAGGATTGGTTTCGGGAACTTGGCTCTTTGCATTAGTACTGCAGCAGTTGTTTTTCTTGTAACTTTTGATATATATTGTAACTTTGTGAATGCTGCTTTCTTAAAATGAAATCCATTTTCTGTGACTGCCACTCTCCTATTAATACAGTATTCTGTCTTTAAAAGCATTGTTAATGAGTTAAGTAGCTAGGAGTGTGATGCAGATCAGCTGGATCTCTGATTTGTAGAAAAATGTGCTTGTCTCTTGAGTTAGGAGGAGATTTGCAGGAAGTCTGGATTCAGGATCGCAGATTTGGTCATTTTTTATGGGTTTTTCGTGTCTGAAACAGAAGGAACGAGATCCTGGATGTGCTGTTTACCCCCAGGCCACTACAGCAGTTGTTGGTTTATGTAACTTATCATTTTAGTTTAAAAAACTGGTAATGGAAATATGCCTTCGTATAGTTCATTGGCTTTTGAGTTAAACTATGGAAGTCTGTTTGCATAAACAGAAGTCTTTGTTTCCACATACCAGGTTTCACTAAGCTACTTATGTTTCTCTGATACTAATTTTCTAATTGCTAGATAAAGGGCTTTTAGTTGTGCTGATCCATGCTACTTTGGGGAGAGAAAGAATCCAAATTCTATTGTAAACAATAGTGATGCTTTTTGGAGATTTCTTAATTTAGTTGATTGAGTTTGGGAACTGAAGGCGGCAGCTAGAACCTGCCAGTTCTTTTGGCTGACATGGGACTTAACCTCTATCTGTTCTTTTGGCAGAAAACTTTCCAGCTTACTGTGGTGAAGGTTTATATATTAAAGCTTTGGCAGTGCAATACCTTAGAAGCTGTACATACTGATGATTTGGACATCTCTGTTTCATGGTCAGGTGTCATTGACAAGGTGTGATGGGAAAGTAGCTGAGCAAAGTATTTTGGTCTCCAAGGTTGCTTATCCAGCATTAAATTTACTCTGAAAGTAACTTGCAAAGGGAGGAGAAAACTCTCAAAGAAATGACAAAGGATTTTTTTTTTTTTTCCTTTCCTGAGAAAATAATTTTGTTGTCTTCAGTTTCAAAAGCTGCTAGGAATATTTAATAGTCTTTCAAGATCATTTTTTTTTTCCCAAGACCTAGGGAACTATAATGTATGTGCTGCTGGATCCACTCCCCTGGTCTGCTTTCTGACTCTCTCTTCCTGCACTGCCCAAATATTTTGGGGTGTCTCTGTGGCTACTGCAGTCTTTGCCACAGGGCCTGTGAGTTTGCTGAAGAGCAGGTCTCAGTGCCATGACCACAGTACCAGGCATGGGTGTTGGACCTGTTCAAACTAAGTTGTACAAGGACTTGACTTTGTATTGCAAGCTTTGTTAGTATAGAATAAGCTCTCCATTTTGGGAGCTTTTTGCTTGGAGAAGAAATAGTTGGCTAGCTTCACAAGCCTTTTTTTGAGTTTTGGTAAGTAAGCCCTAACAGAAATCAACCTTTAAGAATGCACTAAGCATTTGTTTGTTTAGGTTTCAATACCTTGGTTTGTGATCCCACAAAAACAGACGAGACAGTTTTCGTAGTACAAATACAGTCTTGCTTCTGCAAGAATATACTTTTTACTTGCGAAGCATGACAAAGCATAAGTTTTCCTTCATGTGCTGTCAGTGCAGGTCACCTTTAAAATAAAATATTCACGTTCGGTATTTCAGTAGAAAATTTTCCCATTAATCATGCCAAATATTATTAGTCTATTCCAGTTCAAGTCAAAAAGAAGCTTAAAGTCTTGATAGGTGAAGTGAGGTTGATGTCTTCTGTGCTTTGAGGATCGTTTAAGCTAGCAGTGGTTAGCATTAAGAGGGGATTTGCTCTAAGAAAGGAAACATCAACAGCAAGAGCTGGAAAGAACTGGAATTCCCTGCAAGGAATCAAGAGTGGTGAAAGAAGAAAACAATTCATGCAAAGCCCTTCATGTAAGGCAGGGCTGCTGCAGTGGGATCTGGGTATGGGTCATGAACTGCTGTTGCCTTTGTGACTGCTTCCGTTACCTTCGTTTCACTGAAGTTGAATATTATCTCTTTTTCTAATAACACTTAAAGCCTCATTGAAGATGTAGTTTAGCAGCTTAGCTTTGTCTTGTCACCTAGGTTCCTGGCAAGTCTTCAGCGTCTCAATGTTACAATTACACGAGCCAGATTCAGCCTCTTCATCCTTGGAAGGCTGAAAACGCTCATGGTAGGTACAGTGTTAATCAAATGATCTTCTGTAATCCACCCATTTAGGTCAAGTCAGGGTTGGGGAAGTGAAAACCATCTGCAGACTGCTCCAGCCTATGAAAGGGGACCCTTTTCTAGTGTGTTGTTATAGTACAGTCCAGGCCTCTGAAGGGTTTTTTGAAAGCCTTGGCTGTAACTGTCAAAAAAGCTTTTTTAAAAAAAAAAAAAGTTTTCCTTGCTTCCAAGAAGGAAGGTTAGAAATTACTCTCACAATATTTTTAGTAACTACATTGTAACGAAGTCCTTTACAATTAAAATGTTGGGGTTGTGAAAAATCTTCTCTGTACTGGTAAGATAGAGTGATGGCAGAGATACTTTCCTGCTTGGTCCTTACTGTCCCTCCAGCTATTGCAGTTGTCATTGGATTCTTAGCAGGGAAAATGATTCTAAAAAACCAAACCACCCCAAATCATTCCCCTGATCTTCAAATCGTAGTTTTTGACACTACTTTGTGTAGTCGTGTGGTTTCTGAGGATACTCTTTGTTTGTACTCTTTGAAACAGGCGTTCCTGAAACAGAACTACATACTTGGGGGTACTGTAAAGGCCCACTGAACGTGTAGGGAGTGCTCTTGAATAGACTTCATGTCTTACAGTACTTGCTATTTATTCTCTTTCCAAGGGTGGGGGTGTTAGCGACACCACTAGAGGGCACGAAAGCCATGTTCCTGTTTGACTCTGTACGAGAGAACTCTTCTGGCCGGCATAAATACAGACATTGTCGTTTTAAGTAGTAGCTTACTGATGGCTGACAGTACCTTCCCTGTATTACAGCAGCCAGAGTGCCTATTGCTGTTGTGCAAGTGAAACATAAGATTCTTCCATTCCAGAAGGAACATAACAGTGGTTTCCATGACAGTTGTGTCAGGTACCTTGATTAAAGGGGTTGTGCATCCTCTGACACCTCTGTCCATTTGTATTGATTTCGTTCTGATAACTGTTTTCCTTTTTTTGGGGTGTGTCTTTTTGTTTTTTTAAAGGAAAATAAAGACTGGAATGAGTTGATTCAGGATGCTCAGAGAAGAGGTGCCATTATCAAGACATCAGAAAAAAGCTACAGTAAAGATGCTCTGAAGATTTTGAAGCTCAAGTCAATGGTACAGCACCCAGTCCAAGCAGGGACAAAGAACTCTCCTCTGGTGCAGGCTGCTTCTTCCAGTAGCAAGAGGGGTGAGCTCGCAAATCCAAGGGAGGCCATCAGCCCCCGGGAGCAGGCTGCTGGCACCGGCCATGCACTGCCCCAAGGAAGCAGAGGGCCCCAGCAGGCAGAGAGGGCTCAGGCTGCAGACTCCAAGAGAGTCAGTGCCTCTGCACCCGTGGAGGCTGCGGCGCTTGCTGCTGATCAGGAGAAACCACGGGACCCAAGGCTGGCAAGTATGGCTAGTAGGACTGAAACAAAAAGGAAGGAGCAGGCCTCAAAAGACAGTGATCGGTTGGCCCAGAGCAATCGACAATCAGCGTCACAGCAAAGCCTCAGTGGGTCCTCAGCTGCCGGGGATCAGGTTTCCAGAACAGAAACTTCTAAGAAGCCCCAGCCAACAACGGGACAATGCGATGTGCCTTCCATGTCACCTTATGCAGCTCGGCAGGAGGGTGACTGGAGAGCTTCTGCATCGAAAAGCGGTTTGAAAGCCCGCAGTGACGGAGGTCGAAGTAATAGCAGTAATTGGAGCAAAGACGATCGTGTTTTAACGAGGAGAACAGAGGAGTCACCAGACAACAGAGACTCAAACAGTGCCAAGCGAAGAAAGACCTCTCACTGACTTTAGTATTGGCTCGTTACTGAAAATCTGTTCCCAGATTTCTGTCTAGCAAGGACTGTATTTTAAATTTAGTATGCCTGGAACTCCCTTACATTGATACCACTACTGTCAGTAGATCCATCTTTTTCCCATCCTGCCCCTAATGGTGAAAGGGACTTCATGCCCGACGGTTGATAGCTTTGAGCTTTTGAAGAGAAAATTTGGGTAGCTGCATTGCTTGGAAGAGCAGTGAATTTTGTAATCTAGGAAGTTGAAGGTTGTAAATGTTTAACATGTATATTTGTACAGTATACAAAATTATTTTAAGACTTAATTTGGCAAATATATAGCTTCTTGTTTCCTTATGCAAATACTAATTTCTTAGTGATGTAATTTTTTTATGAAGAACCAGAGCAAAGTAAAAGAAAAAACCCAAACAACAAACAAAAAAAAACCCCAAATCCAAAAACTAGCCATACTTCTTTCTCCCTTTGCACTAGGAAGTCTAATTTATTTGATAGTGAATGTTGAAAATGTGGTAGCAGTGGTTCTTCCTCATGCTCCACTAGTGCCTCAGGAAAGAGTGAAGGCAGATATATCTTGGTTGAATGGAGAGAATCCTACTTATTTTGTATATTTTATTGCCTGTTTTTATAGGAACAGAAGAGCTTTCATTTATACAAATGTGCCTTGAGTTTTGCTCTTGCTGCTGCTTCATCAGTAGGAATCCTTTTCTTGTTGCAGTGGCGACACAAACTGCAGATTAAAGCCTACAAGGTCTGTTTGGTCCCAGTGAGTCCACGTGGTGAATAATCAACAGCACTGTGGAATCTTAGTCAAAGATCTCGTTAACACTCATTGGTAATGACACTTGAGTGTCTTTGTATGGAGCTTTTGGAGAGCTACAGAGATAAAAAGGGCACGCAGTTCATTCTGACTGTTACTACTGGATTCTATCCACTGTGTAAAATGGGGGGGGGGGGAATGAACAATTTTTGAGGAAGCCCTACCTCTTATCGTAACATTTCACAATAAAAGTTGAATTATTTCTACGAAGAATGCCTTTGGGGTCACTGCAAAGTATCACTTTCTGGAGTATGTGTCTGTCTCAGGGAGGTGAAGAGCAGCGTTTCATGTGCACAGAGTTTTGCGTGGAGATAGTCTAGCGTGCTTCGGCCTGAGGATGCGACACCTCGCTGCGTTAACGCAGTCATGGTGGGACTGCGTTGCTATCTGCATGCATCTGTGTTAAAATACAGCCTGCTATGAGGCAGGCACTATCCTGCTGTCCCTTGTCAACTGATTCATGCTCAACCAATACAGCAGCAGTGCCTTTCCCTAAGCAGAGGAGCTGCCAGACTCCTCTGGCCAGAATTTAGCCATAATCTTTAGTTCTAATTCTGCCCCAACACATTCATTGCGACGATTAGTGTTAGTTTTGTCCTTTTAACCCCCTGCCAAAGAGGTTCTTGTGATCCAGTCAGTGAAATACAGGTGCCTTGCTGTACAAAACAGCAGGTAGTGGTTCAGACTGTAACTGCTGGTAAAACCTCACACCCTGAATGCATCCAAGCCCAGAACAAATGTGCTTTACTGGTACCAACTGCATTGAAGGTGTGTTGGGAGGCTTTTACTTCCTGTCTGTGACCGTCCAGCTCATGGGCTGCGTAGCACAGAGTGTTTTAATATAAAAGGGGAGAATCTTGGAGATGCCTGTGAAGTGGAATCAGCATATGTGCATTGTTTTGCAACGTAACGAATAACTAAAGCTATCTTAATCGCTTCAGTGAACCCTGACCGTCTCTTGTCAGCAGGACACGCACTTCTGAAACTGCTGTGACTCTTGATGGTCTGTAACTTGTGCGAGAAGGAAGGCTGCTTGAATGAATCTGACTGTCACGAATTGGGCATTTTGGCCTCTCCCATGTCACAGAATCCCTGGCCTGTGTGTTACCTCCCTTTCTGTTAATAGGAATATTACCATCATCTTTCAGACATCTTGGCTCTTCCTGGCAGGGCTGTGCTGACCTGCCTGCTGTTTCTACTTACCACATTAAAAAGGCTGCTATTCTGCGAAGGGCTGTGGGATCCTGTAGCTTGGGGAAGCCATTTAGACTGTTTTTATGTAAATAAAGCCAAGCTGGCAACAATGTGAATGAGGAAATGCTTTTCTGGTCATTAAATACAATTTTGTCAAAAGAGTGTTTTTCTGAAACTTTTCTTTTCCTGAATTTGCATTTGAGAATGTGTTCTTCTGAGAGCTATACTTACCACGTCCTGGAAGGAATTCTGGTTTGATGTTTCATTTTTGTTGTATTTTGTTCACAGCACATAGGTCATGTACTCCATAATGCCTGTATTTTTCCATAAATCAGCTTTGAGGCACGGTCAGTGGCTCAAACTTTTTTGCTTATTTAACACTAGATTTATCTGACTTAAATTGTCAGTCTTTCAGCAGTAGCTTATTGCTACCCTATCAGTCTGTATTATTAATAGTGTATTCTTTAATAAAAAAATGTTTCGGTTGTTGCACTTAGAACACTTCCCTTTTCACATATCCCTCAGAGTAGGTTTGTAGTTTTAATTAACTTTTTGCCCCCTCTCTTTTATACCTGTAACGTGGAAAAACAAGCAAGCTCCCATTCAAAATATGCTTCTCGCCGATTCAAAGAAAATTTGCATTGGGGAGCAGATGGATTAGGTACCATTTTCATAACTTCTCTGCTGTTTCCATTGTGTCTTATAAAATAGGGAGCAGCGATGGACAGTCAGTGTTGGCCAGCTGAGTGTAGGCTTGCTGCGGTCATTAGATGTGATCTCAGAACCAGCGACAGGCAGGAGGTTGTTCGGTGATAGTTCCCCTCTGCTGAGTGTTACAGTCAGAAAAATCAGTAAAGAAACATACGGTCAGAAAAATCAGTAAAAAAAACATACTCCACACAACTTTATGTATAAACAGTTTAACTGGGGGTTGTGCCAAAAAACTTTGGGAGAAGCGGCATTCAGGTTTTTATACAGCGGCTTCTGTGCTTCCTCCGAGCTTGGCAGCTTAATTCTTGGTGCAAAACCAGTCCACTCTGTGGTGCTAGTGGTCTTATCAGTAAGGAGGGAAAATCTTGTAAGTGTTGGGCTATATTTTGTTCAAAGTTTGGTGTTTTTTATTAATTCCTTGTATGCAAAAAAGGCTTTCCAGTAAAGGTGGAGTATAATTCTGGTTATTACTTTTTCCTTCAGGGTTTACTGTAATTGTTTTCTGTGTCATTACTCAAAATTATGGTGATGGGAGAACAAACCAGAGCTGTATGGATAGCGATGATATCCAAACGGGTACTCGTTTAATAGGGTTTTCTTAGCTTGTTTTATTGTAGGTGCACTACGCAATGGAGCGCTGGCTTACGACTTTACTGATTGTAGCTACGGGTGTCTGCTGACGCGCCGGAGGAAAGCCAGCCCTTTGCCGGAGCGTCACCCTGCCCCGGGAAGCGCAGCCGGGAGGGCGTTCGCTCCTTGGTGCAGTGGTGGTGGTGGATGGGCCTCGGGCGTGCCGAGAGCCGTGGTGCCGGGGCGGTGAATGGCGGCCATGGGAGCTGGGGGGGTGGAAGCATCAGCCTCGCCTCCCAGTCCCGTCTGGGCTCACCCGGCAGTGCTGGTAGCACTGGTGTGGCAGTGAGTTTTTCAGTCCTGTCTCCTGGATAAGCCGAGTGCAGTAACTAACTAGCAGCTGGGTTTAACAGATGGAGTTGTGCAGAGGCGCTTGCCTCTGTCAGACGGGAGCAGCCCCCACCCCTGCTGTGCTGACCCTGAGGACGCATGGAGTGGTCTGTGCTGCCACAGCAAGAAAGAACTCGTAGTGACCAAACGTATTGAAAAATACATTCCCAGTCCTAGGTGACATCTGAAAAATAACGTGGAACTCCAGTAATTGCAGAGTTGAGACTTTTTTCTTTGTTTTTCTCCCCAGTTACTGAAGTGTGGCGAGATGCTGAGCGCCCGTAGTAGCCAATGGCTGGACCTGGGCTGTTCATTCACCGTGGTACCAAGGATAAGCAGAACCACGGTCCTAAAAATGCAAGACGTTCTCTCTAGGCTGCATGAATAAATGATGGATGAAATGACTGCTGTATCGTAAATGGAATGTATAATGTTAATGATATAATACAGTCTCTTGCCACAACGGGTCCATTCCCAAGCCATATATAAAGTCTCCTTTCTTGTCTTTTTAAGATTGTTGGAAAGGAGCCCAATGGCTTATTCTTTAGTGTAAATAAATGTAAGCGAAGCAGCCTTGTACATCGAACGTCGCTGACACGCGAGAACTTCTAGCCATATGTACCTGTCTGCTAAGGCCTCGACGAATTTGCCACCATCTCCCAGGCAAACAGTGACAGAAATGAAAATGAAGGTGGTTTGAGCGCATGTTACATTTGGTGGTGTGAAAACGGAGAAGATGCCATTTCACAGCCTGACAGGCTATGCTGGTGTGGCTGTCCAATTTTGTCACTGATTTCACTGTTGTGTCAAGCAAGAATTCCCTCTACAACAGAGCAAGCTCATCAGTTTCCCCTCTCTTCGTTTAAATTGCTGAAACGGCACCGGGCAGGGTCAGGATGGAGCTGTTGGAGCCCAGTGTTGCTGCTGGCCAGGAGAGAACAGCGTTACATGGTAAAAATGGGTGGGTTTCGGCTTTCCTCACGTGTTTTACCCTGCAGTGCAACTTGTTATGACACCCAGAGAATCAAAATGATAGAAGAGCCTTTAGGAGAGTCCAAAGCTCTTCTCTGCATCTCAAATCAGCGGGTGACTTTTAGCCAGTTTCTGCGGGATAGAGGCCGAACTCTCCAACTCCCTGCCCGAAGGCTGAGAAGATGGTGATACAAATCTCTTCAAAACCCAGCTCTGTTCTTATTTCTGAGCACTAATGCTCAGCTTCTCCTTTATGCTTTGTTTTATTTACATTTGGGACTTTTCATGGAAGCCAATTATAGACCAGAATTGGGTGGTGAGACCATTAATTTTATTACCACTAAAGCATTGCTTCTCTTGCTCCTCCAGCCTCCACAAGGCTCCTTACGAATCACTCTTGTAGATGAGATGTCTGCTTCCTCAGCTTTAAAAGAAATAAACAACATACCTGGTAAGTGCCAATGGAATTTTTTTCCTTTTTCCTCCTGTCTCCAGCTCCCAGGGACTGTTGGCTTCACTTTTTATCTGGGGAGTGAGCAAATGTGTGTAAAGCCGGACTGCTGTTGGCTTCTCTGCAGCTGGGGCCGTGGACTCTGCCTGGCCGCAGCGGTCTGTCACATCGGGCAGATTTTTGTTGCCTGAGGCTTTTGGTTATTTAGATTTGTCAGTACTCTAAATAGTTAAAATCAGAGGTAAACAAGAAAATTCAGAAGCTCTACTTGTACTGTTTGAAGAGGTCACTTTTTTGCAGACAGAAGAGTAATTTAAAAACTTTTTGCAATGAATCAAATGCCGGCTGCGTGCCGGCAACAGGATGCACATGAAAACCTCTTGAAAGCGCGCAAGTGGCTTTTCTCAGAAAGCGAAGTACATTTTGGTTAACCTTTCCACAAGTAAAGTATCACGCTCATTGGACAACTTCTCCCATCTGGAAGCATTAACTTGTACAAATGTTTCTATCTTAAAATGAGCTTTTAGATGTGCGAGTACTTGTTGTGATGGTTTCTTTCTGTATTATTTCAATAACGCTCTATTCTCTTTGTGTAGACGCCTATGTGCTAACAGATGTCTGCAGTTAATAGGTCTTCAGTGCCGAAGCTTGCAGAAGCTTTAGGTTATTTTCTTAAATACTGAGCTTAAGTTTACTGCGAGAGGTTTTATTGTCTCGCAGTGGTTCGTGTTATGTGATTGCAAGTTCTCCAGCACTGCTGGACAGGTGAAGTGCCATCCTGATCTCCAATGCGCAGGGCCAGCTTGGTGGCTGAGCTTGAAGATGAGCTGCACTGCCCGGTCTGCAGGAAGAGCCACGGGAGGGAAGTCTGAAACCCCCTCTCTTGGCTCTGCTCCTGCTCATAGCCCAAAGGCCATTTGATTTTGATTTCTTCTGAAGTGAAGGATGTCTCATTTGTCTTTTGCAGCTACTGTTTTGCAGAGAGCTATACTTCTGCACAACAGTAAGAGCCTAAGAACGGTATATGTAGCGTGGAGTGTGGACTTGTGGCGTGGTTTGGGTTGGCTTTGTTCCCCACCCGTTGTCTTCAACGTTATTGAGGTGTCCTTTGGCATAGCTGCAGGAGCTTTCTACTTTTCCACAGCTTTCTACTCCTGGTTGAAGTTACAGAATTATTCATTGGCCTTTGGTTAAAGAAGGTCCAGGACTGAACATTACTGGTGTTCTGGGTCTGTAGGGAGGTGGTATCATCTCTGAGGCTGATTTAGGAAGCTAATGATGCTTTATCTTAAAAACAGACAAACAAACCCTCAAAACCAACCCACCAGCCAACACCAAATCTACCAAGAGAAAACCCCCCAAACCAAAAAAAGTCTAGTGCAGTGGTGTATCACCTTCAGCAGTCTTCGTGCCTGGGGTGTTCTGAGCTTTGTTGTGCCCTGCTGAGGTTATTTTCTACAGGAATTCAGTGCTACTGCTTCGCACGCTCCTGCTCATACCGGAATAAAAGTGTGTGCTGGCAGGGGTTCTGCTGGGTGCAGAGTTTGTCTGAGATATGGCTTTATGAAGTAGTAAATTTTCTGTTGTTTAATCTAATATTCTGGAGAAAAACACTAGTGCAGGGAAAGGAGAATGTTGCTTCACCTTCCAGAAGTCCTATTAGAGATCTTGATCTTGTTACAGGCTGTTCTATGCTATTACTTGTGAGAACAGTAGTGTATGAGGATTTAAAATCTATTGCAGTTGGAAAGTACAAAGAAGGAGCAAGTGTCAATAACAACAGACAGCAACCGACTGCATTCAAGAAGCAGAGGCAATGCTTGTGCCAGCCCACTCCCTCAAAGATCAAATCTCAGCAGGGTGAGTTTAACCCTCGTTTATTTTATGATGGATTAACTAAGTCCTGTGACCTGCCTCTGTGATGTTAAATGCTGCTCGAAATACACCCCGGATTTCTTTGTGTTGCTCTTTGATGTGACTCTATCTGTCCTGCACCTTCACTCCTGTTTTCTCCTCTTTTTTCAAAGTAGAAGGTCACTGCCCCGCTCTCCGTGGAGGTGGCTGCATTTCAGGGGCGCTGGCTGCATACACATTATCTGCAATGTCAGGCTGGAAGATGCTTCAGGCTCTTGCACTTTTGAAACTTGGGCTGCTCCCAGCACAGGCCCCAGCTGAGCAGGATGAGCTGCAGGGACAGGACCATGGAGACCGAGCACTGAAACAGAACAGATGTTGATAGAGACGTTCTTGGAGTCCTCTGGCAAGGATACCAGACCTGGAAATGCCTGTGGAGGCTCAAGGTTGGATTGTGTGGGGCTCCGGGGCTGGCTCAGGGGGCAAGAGGGCTGGGTAGAGCTGGGGTGGTGACTTGAGGGCTGCTGCCTTGTCAAGAGAATTGGCCCAGAACTGAATGTGCTGGAGATGGGAGATGCCTTCTGTCTTCTAATCCTCCACTCAGTCAGCTCCTAGCTTAGTAAATCTTTGGATATGGCAAAATTAAAGCTCTTGTGTTGATGACATTCCCCATGTTCTGACTGAGTTACATCATTTCTAGTCTCTGGTTTCTTCTTCCTTCATTTATATGCTTGACTGCAAATGCTTCCTCTGATAGGGGCATGTTTATGAGCCTTGAATTAGTTGATTTTGTCCCTATGAGCTCTATACTGAAGTCCTAGGCTATGGCTGCTTAAATATACTCTAAATAATCAGCTCTTTCTGCAAAGGTGCGTCATGGCACCAGCGTTATGGGGTGCTGAAATGGGGCTGGACAGCTGAGGTCCCCCTGCAGAAGCATCCCTGGATTACCCAGCCTTCTCTTGCCACAGACTCATTTGGAAATGGCCTTTCAATGCAAGACCAGTGCTTAATAGATCACTCAGGCTTTGTGCATTGTCTACAGTTAGTATTCTAACCTAGGTTCAGCAAAGTAATTATGAGAAATAATTAACAGCTCTCAGTGATGAGGCAACCTCTCTCCCCCTCCCCTCTCCCTCGCTGTGTGGTGCACCTTGGTAGTGACTCAGAAAACACAAGAGGACATTAGGAATCAAAAAATAAGTCTTTACCTGTAATTAAGTGTGCACACAAAAAGGAAAACGTGGTGATCGAGCAGCAATTGATAGTTGCTTTACTGAAGGAGGATACACCGGAATCAAATGCTCATGGCAAAATGTCCCTTTAAGTCGTGGTTCTTTTATAACATTTAATCCAAACAAAAATAAGTCTCTACCAAAAAAAGTATTTGAACCGTACACTATACGGACATGTGTGGATAAGACACTGCACTCCTCACGCACCATACGCCTAACGGCCCCTGCGTGCTCCGTAAGTGCAAGAAAACAAACCCAGCAATGGAAATACAAAATCAATGCAGCAGCTAGAGTTGTAGGCAACAGTATGTGCGTGGCCAGGCGAGGCCGATGGTGGGACGTGGGACTATGCAGCAAAGATGGACCAGAGTCCCCCTTCGCTCCCTCCCCTTCCCCTGCCTGTGGTGGTACGGGGCTCTGGAGTTGTCATGACAGGCTCTTTCAAAACAGAACACTAAGAAGAGGAAAAGTAAAAAGAACACCCCAGCCTATACCAAAGTAAATAAAGTAATAATAAAAAAAATATCCCTTGGATCGCGGCACTATTTCACCAGGGCCCTGGTGGCCCCGGGTCGCCCTGTGCGGAGCAGGGAAGGAGAGTCGCTGCATGGAGGGAAGGACGGGCCCCGTCTCCCTGCCGGGCTGTGGGACCACGGCCCCGGCACAGGCTGGTGCAGTCCCCGCGCTGCTGCTCGGCAGCCAGCTCTGCGCTGCAGCCACCCCGGCTATGGCCAGGATGGGTCCAGGGGCAGGAGTCAGCCCCTGATTTTCTGCATACCTCTCTGCTTGGAAAGTGGCCCAAAAGACGTTGTGCAAGTCCTAGCGTGAAGGAAGGCGGAGGAGACGGTGGGGAGAGCCATCCATTACCTTAGTCTCCCCAGGTCCCTCGGGTGACGTGCCTGGGCTGGGTTCCCTCCTCCGTGGCTTCAGAGGTCCACCCAGCCGCGCAGCTGGAGGGCGAGCACCCCGAAGAGGACGGTGCCGAGGCTGCCGTGCGCGCTGGGGGCACCGTCGCAGTCCTTTTTGTCGGCTTCGCACCTGGATTGCTGGCACAGGACCCCCTTGAAGCCCACGGGGCAGACGCAGCGCTGGTTCTGGTAGCAGGTGCCGCCGTTCTGGCAGAGCAGGAGCTCGTCATCGCAGACGTTGGCTACGAGGTGGGAGGGAGGGAAGGATGTGGGTGTTAATCTGGGGTATGTCAAACCCCTTGACTGCAGCAGAAACTGGACACTTTTAGCTTTATTCTCTAGCTTCTACGGGTTAAATTATCTAACCCTCACAGTGCTAGAGCAGTCTCAAAGCCAGAGGAACATAGTGGGGGCTACAAACTCCAGGGGCAAAGCTATGAAGTGGTTTTGGATTTGGGAGGAATGGCTGGAGTCTCCTCACCCTACACCCTGAGCATCAGGGGGCATCTAAGCAGGCAGTGCTGAAGATCCACCCCTTGACGAGGCCCTTCTCTCACCTCCCTCTGTCCCTCCGGCTCGGGTACTCACGGAAGCAGCCCTGTCTCCAGTAGTAGTTGGGCAGGCAGTCGTCACACTTGGGCCCCGTGGCGCCTTCTTTGCATTCACAGTAGCCGGTCTCGTTGCAGCGGTCGTGCATGGAGCCGATCTGGTTGCAGTTACATTCTGGCCAAAGACAGGGCTGTTAGTGCCTGTCCTGCCCGGGGGCTTTGTGTCCGCTAATGCCCCGAGGGAGGTGTTTGGGCCTTTGGAAAAGGCTGGCTGCATTCTACGGGAGGGCTGTTAGAGACCGAGGGGCTGGGAGGGCATGGTTTCATGGTAGGGTCCAACAGTTCAGGCAGCCACAGGTGCAAAGACCACCCCTTTTTGGAGCTGAGCAGCTCCTGGTAGAGCAATGCATCTGAATCAAGTTGGAAAGATATTATTTGGGCTCCGTTTTCAGGGAAGAGAAGCCTTGGTGGGCTGCAGAGACCATAACAGCTTCTGTCCCTGGGGACCATGCAGGTGGACACACCACCCTCCAGAGAGGGGCAGAACTGATGCCCCGTGGAGCAAGGACCTGCACAAGCCATCCCACATCCCGGCGCCGCTGCCCGACTTCGCCGGCACGCTCACCTATGCATACATTCTCGTCATCCAGCTCTGCCGAGCTGTTGCGGTAGAAGCCCAGGCGGCAGTGCTGGCAGTGCTGGCCCCTCGTGTTGTGCTTGCAGCTGACGCAGGTCACCACGTTGAGGAAGTCGATGTAGCTGCAGCGGTTGGAGTGGCCGTAGCACTCGCAGTCTGCGGAGAGGAGGAGAGAGCTGGGGAGCTGGGTCAGGAGCACCCTCCCTTGCGCTGGGCGGATGAGAGGAGCCACTTGCTTTGGAGGAGGCTCCTGCTCAGGTGAAACGCGATGGCCACTGCCAGCGCAGGGCTGGGGTGGGGTGGGCAGGATGAGTGCGCACAGCGGCTGCTGTTCTGCATTGCCATGGGGGGATCAGGCTGGAAGCCATTGCTCAGAGGGCAGAGCGGGGTCAGGGGGCTCTGTCCCCTTGGGGTGAGGACAGGCAGGAGCTAGCCCCTGGCTGTCCCAGGACATGGTCTCTTTAAGAAAATGTGTAATCATAGGAGCAGGTGGTGGGCTGTGGAGGGGAGCCAGGTGTTAATTAAAGAGCTGCCTTCTTAATGAGCAGAGCTCAGCCTGGTCCCTGGGTTTGGCTCTGGGGGGGGCTGCAGACCCTGCAAGGGAGCTGGGCTGGCGTGCAGACCCCAGTGAAGGCTCTGCTGGGGGCTGTGCTCCAGGGCCTGGCAGAGGGATGGGGCTGGCAGAGGGTGCGGCAGCGCTTGCTGCCTCCACCGATGGGAAGGCCCTGGACAAGGCTGAAGTGGAGCTGAAGCTGCTGCTTGCCCAGGTAAAACCTCGCTGCCTCTCTGGCTTTTTCCCCTCAGAGCCCCTTCTCAGCATCCCTCTTGTTGTTGTACCTCCCAAACCAGTGATGGTGGTGACGTATGGTGACTCTTGGGTTGAATGCTTAAGATGAGTCTATGCAAGGAAATGTGGCTTGTGGGGTCCTTCAAAAGATGTGGACAAGCGTGTGAGGATTTGAACCAGGGCTGCCTGGCATAGCGCAGGGATGCCTGCAAAGGCTGCTGGTGGGATGGGAGATGCCACCTTCACTTGGCTGGGCACCGCTCCTGTCCCCAGGGCTGAACTCTCTCAGCTGTGGGCACGTGTTAGAAAGTAGCCAGCTAGGTTTAATTAGTAGCCAGCGGAATCTGATTACCTGCTTTTTGTGTTTGCTTTTTGTTGCTGTGACTTGGGATGGTGACTGCCTTGCAGTGTTAGATCCAGGGTGCTGGATCTTTCTGGAAGTTTGTAAGTACAAAGCAGGAGGAGGGGAGGTACCCTGGTTGCCTTGTGGCCCAGCTGTCCTGGGCAGGAGGTGTCCCAGCCAGCACGGGCAGGGGATAACGTGAGCAGAAACAGTGTCAGCCAGGTCTGAGCTTCCCCAGCCTTCAGAGAGGAGGAGGGAGGCTTGGAGCTGGGGTTTTGTTCCAAGCTCCTCTAGCATTAAACGTTCAAGGATGGCGGAGGGATGGGAGGGAAGGGTGTGGGTCGGCATGCACATGCGACTGGAGGAGGTGGCTTGTGTGAATGAAACAAAGAGCAGGGGAGATGGAGCAGGGCAGAGGTTTCCCCATGGTTCACAGCTGCCTCAGGAGGAACTAAGAGTCTGCTGTAATGTTGACCTTCTGTGAAAAAACTTCTGCCTGTTTGACCAATACCCAAAGAGTTTCAGCTCAAGTAGTTCTGGTTGCTGCAATTCCCAAGCGTTGTTTCACCCTAGGGGTGCATTCCTACATACAGCTAACCATGACTCGGATAGCAAACCCTCCCCATCTTCACCATGTCAGAGCCGGCTGGACCACATCACCTGGGCGAAGACAAGGAGCCCCGGAGCACTGCGCTCCCTCCTCTTACCTTTATATGTTTCAATAGGAGCCACCGGGCCAGAGTCTGGTTTGAGCCGGATGAGTTTTGAGCTCTTTGAGGATGCTTAAGAAAAATCAGAGACATGCTTTTTCTCGCCGCTTAGCACCGCTCCGCGTCCTACCCTACCGCAGCTCTGCTACGAGAACAATGCCAAGCCGAGCCAAGAACACCGCTCTGGCAGCGCCGGCATCTATTTCTGCACCAGACAGCTGGTAGCTGCTAAATTTCTCCTCTTCTTCTCCCCTCCTCAACGTTTGATGCATGAAAGACTCAATGCACCACACTATTGCAATGTGCAGACCTGGGGGCTGAGCAGCTACTTGCACGTTCAGTGGTGTGAATCAGGTCATTCAGGATAAAGATCTACAAGTCTAAACAGCTTACAAACATCTACTGGCCATGGCCTCATTGGAGGCCATGCCAACTGGCACCCAAAAAGTGGCTAGGAGGACAAACGCTATGGAGGTGGTATCTGTCAGGGCTTGCTACAGGGTCCTGCAGAACTCCAGCCTGGCTCGTCCCCAGCAGCACGTACCTGGCTTCTTCCCGTGCCTCTTGCCTGCAGAGTGTGCTGTGTGCCCTGCTTTGCTCTTCGGAGCCGCTACATGAGATGATAAAACATATGTGAGCGCAGTGGTGGGGAGAGGGCTCCCAGGGCCCACCGCAGCGTGGCTGGGCTGGGATAACACCCCGGGGTAAGGGGCTGCCCCGTCTGGGATGGTGCTTCCTTGGGGCCATGCCACCAGCCAGAGCCCCGTCCAGCGCCCAGTGACCAGAGCACTGAGGGTAAAGGCCATCATTGCCAAATTGAGCTGATGGGGTTTGGTGCTCGGGGGGTTTGGTGCTTTGGTAAGCCCAGTAAGGGGCAAGGTTGAGCAGTGCTGAACCCCACAGGGTGTTTAGGAACAGGTGACACTGTTTTTTTGTGGCGTGCCAGCCCTTGCATTGTGCTGCAGTGCTCAGAGATGTGCTGGGTGGGCATTGCCAGCTCCATCCCACAGTGACAGCAAAGGCAGGAGGTGGCCGTGCTCCCTGCCCCCAGGGCTCAGCCATGGTCAGAGCCAGCCCACTTCTGCCTCTGATGCCATCTGTGAGAGTGCTGTGGCGTGAGGGCCTCCTCAGGTCTCCATGGCTTCCCCTGGTCCCATGGTGGTCCAGCACCATGTCCAGTCCCTCATTCACCAACATAGACTCTCCAGCCTCCACGGCCATGACAGGCCACCATGGTGCCCAGGCCCTGTTCTGCCACCACAGCCTCCTCCTTTCCCTGGCATGATGGCTGAGCAGGGAACATGGTGGCCTTCCCTCATGGGCGCTCAGCAGCAGCTTGGCACAGTATGGGGGCTCTGGGACCTGTTGTCCCTGCCATGAGGGGAGTGGGGCAGCCCAGAGTGGAAGGAACAACTCCATGGGTCCCCAGGGTGCCCAAAGCCTCACATCTCTGCAGTGGGTGCTGTAGGTGGCCCTGGGGGCCATATCCCTGTGGAGAAGCTCCTATGGTTGTGCCCATTTCTGATGAGGAGAGGGCCATGGCTGTGAGGAGGCGCTGCAGAGGGTTGGGAGCAGGGTGATCTGCTATGGAGGCTTGGCCCAGTTGGGCCAGTGCAATTGATCAGCCCAATTAATCTCACCCATTAATCTTGGCTGGGGGAAGGTGCATGCCCCTCGCCACATGGTAAGAAACCCCTTCCCAAAGCAGCAGAGGTGCCCGTGGATTCTCCTGGACCCCAGGGAGACCCCTACAGCCATCCCAGCCCCAAACACACCTCCAAAAAGATCTCCATGGGGATGGATGAGCAGAACTGAGCTGGGGTGGACCCTCTGGGTAGGAGAACAGATTGTATGATGGGGGGTCATGCCGAGGACACATGGGTTGTCCTGGCCTCCGGGCACAGGCAGAGAGCACCCTGTTCTTGGGGATGGGCATGGCCTTACCTTGAATGTTCTTGGGAGGCTCTGGTGGCTTCTGCTTGGGTCCAAGCGCTGGTGTGCTTGGTGGGCGCTGAACAGCTTATGGTGGCATCAGTTAGAGAGAATGTCAGATTTACTACAGATTCCCCTCTTTTTTGTTTAAAAAGATGGCAAAGGGACACTGGAAGCTCTAGGCAGGTATCTAGGGTTGGTTAGTGGAGTCATATCTGGTCGAGGATGTGTTGAAGCAGGAATGAGAGACAGTGTCTCCTGGAAATTAGATTCTTTATGTGCGAAGAGAGACAGAAAAAATACTCCTAAGGGGAGGGTGTGGGAGCTGCTGGATGGGCGAGTGTTGGCATGTGGTCATTACATTGGCCAAGCGTGGAGAGGAGCTGAATGTGCAGACCACTGGCAAGACTCAGAAGCCCCTATTGTTTGGCAAAGACTGTCAGCATCGCCTGGCATTGATGCCCATGGTGTAGGCCAACCCCTCGTACGGTGTCGAATACAGTTTTGTCTCTCTGAGGCCAGACAGAGGTCTAAAAGCACAATGATTCCCAAGAGCTTCAATTCCAGCACTTCTGCCACCCCAGTTGAGTACTTCCAAACATTGGGTTGTGTCCTGGGCCCAGCTTCAGCAGCTGTTACCTTCTGCACTGGAAGGGATGCTAACGTCTACAGCTGGAGCGAGCTACAGGCATCTCAGATGGGAAACGGGAGCTGAGCACCTACGGGCAGCTGCCGAAGCGTGTGTGCTGGTGGGAACCCCGAGGAGCAGAAACTTCAGCCTCAACAGCCAGCGTGAAGCTTCTCAAGGCTCCCGCCAGGAGCAGCCCACCTTAGGCAGCCACACAGGAGACCTGAAGCAAGGAAATACAGAAGAAGGCATCTATGCTACAAACGACACAGGCCTATCTATTTACAAAGTTATTCTGCTTTACAAACAGGCTCCGGTCTCGGGAGACGACGGGATTTCCATGATCCTCTCCGCTCACCCCAGCAGCAAGCTGCGAACAATCTCTCCTAACACCATCCTCATCTTTCATGCATATGACTAAACCCCGAGGCTCCATCCAGCCTCCCCGCGTTCCCAGCCGCGTTTCGGGCGCAGACAAACCCGGAGCTTTTTCCCAGGCGGGAGGAGGAGAGAGACGCATGGAAAGCAGAGATGCAGAACTAGAAACTAAAGCGTCTGCGGGTGTCGGGAGCTGGTAGTCGCTGGCAGGACCCAGCTCAGCCGCGCGTCTCCTACCTTCTGCTCCTGGGCCACCCTTGGCCGGGGGAGAGCCCACCTGCAGCGGGGCAGCCGCCGACAAGCCGGTGTAGTCTTGCAGCGATCGAAGGGGAAAAGCTGCGTTACTGGGTGTGCTGGGGGGAGCTGGCAGCCAACGAGGAGCTCTGCGGCTCTCCCACGGAGGGCCGGAGCTTTGGAGGACAAAACCAAGCCGGACCCTGTGCCGTGCAGGTTTTCACGCCCGCTCAATGGAAGCATTGCTGCCGGCACCGGGCAGCTGGTGCGTCCTCGGGCGCTGCGGGGCCGGGCAGCCCTTGCGCAGGGCAGGAGGGCAGCGGGGTGCTGAGCTGCCCGTTCTCAGCCCGGCTGAGCGCACGGCGTTTCGCCTGTGTCTTTGCATAAGGACCTCAGTGACCGGTCTGCACCCCTCTGCTTCGAAATGACGGAACTGAGAAGCAGCGCAGTGCCTTGGGGCGGAGGGACGAAGTCCTGGTTCCTAACCCAAACTTCCAGGCCCTCCTTCAGGCTCTGCTCTTCCCTCACAAACACCAATTAAAGAATTTGCAAGACACTGCAGAGAAATTAAACCAGCAAGGAATTTATAGATCACTTGTTTGATTTCCCTGCAAACCCTCCCCCCGACTGGTTCCATACCCCTCCCCGTCTCCTCAGTATTGGTAACAATCTTCAGGTTTGCTAGAAAACAAACCAAGGAATAAAATTTTAAAAGCCATATTATTAATTTCAGGCTCCAGTTGGGTAACATAAGGAGGAGGAGGGAAAAAAAAACCACCCTCAATCCTTGCCAAGTTTCAAAGGACAAACCCGAGTAGGAGAGAAATGTGATTTCCCAGCCTCGTCAAAGGGATGATAAACAATGCAGAATAAAAAAGAAAAAAAAAAAATTTTTTTTTTTTTTAATGACAAGCTCTAAGAGAAGGTGATAGACATTGTCCTTTTCAGCTGGAAAGTGGAAACCAATTGATATTAATACAGTGTTAAAGAGAATATGAAAAAAGCCCTGTGCAAATTGGCAAGGGTTTAATTAGAGTCACAATAAAAATCAGCCCTGAAGGCATTTTGCTTTTTAGTCATTCACATACACCTCCACTCAATTGCATTTACAGAGCCAGGAAAATTATTAATGCTCATTATCCTGAGAGCCTTTCCCTTGTAGCTCTGGGACATTAATGGACGATTTACGTTTTCAGGAGGGGGAGAGACGTGTTTCACCCCCAGACCCAGTTCTTACAACTGGGAAACACTGGGCAGCACTTATTTTAGGGGCTTGTATCAGTGCCCACTGGTCTTGGTGGGTTGCTGGGGAAGCAGAATAAATTGAATGAAGAAGTCGCACTTCATAGCAAAACCCATTGGGGGAAACAGTGCTGGAGTGGTGGGGAAGGACCTTCTCAAAACATAAGTCCTTCTCAAAACATAAACATGGGGTCCCATTTCTGTAGGACCTACATGAAGTTGGGCTTTTGGTGCTCTCTTTCTGCTGGAGCTCTTAACCATCAAGCAGGGCTCAGGTGGGTTATTTTTTTTCCCAGAGGTGAACTGGTGCTGCTGAAACTGCTACAAACCTGGGGGAGGTGGAAATGGAAGAAAAAAAAAAAAAGAAAAAAAAAGCTTTTTTGCTTATTTTCAATGTGGGAAAAATGTAACAAATGGCAAGGAAGAATCTGACAGGCTTGAAGGAAGGTTTCAAAATAACAGAACTGCAGAAGGCAAATGTGAATAGCACTTAATTCATCCTCCTTAGGGGAACTCTATGATTTCCCTTCCTTCTACCCACTTTGGCAGCCTCGACTGCCTTCGGACCACAGATCATGCCCGTAAACTCGTTCTTCTCCCCCTCTGCCCACACGACAGGCGACCGGGCACAAAAGCATCCTACGAACATGCCCACAGCTCCACCTTGACCACGAAAACACCACGAGCAGCCAAAGGAAGCAGATGTCTAGCAGATCCATGCAACCCAGAGACAACTCCAATCTAATCTACTCCTCTAGCCTACGTGCTACGTAGCTTGTGCCTTGCTGCTACCCACTAGTGTGCGGAGGCATGAAGGAGAGGGGAAAAACACATCGGTCTGGCTTTAAATACCTGTTTTTTTCTGAGTATCTCTCATGGGCACAGAAGCAGCGAGCTCAGAGGCTGGTCTGATGATGCTTGCTTACGGTAGGAAGCAGAAATTCAGAGGGTAAAAGACAGGGTGCAAATTAGAGGGTGAAACAGCAGGGCCCTAACAGGGCTTTTTTTCTTTTTTTTAAATGGCTGGTGGGCTGACCTGGCTTTAAAGCAAGGAGGGATTCGTTTAATGCTTCTGAAATTCAGAAGGGAGGTAATGGCAGAGTATCTCACTTTGGGGCTCCAAGTTATTGCATCTGCTGCAAATGGGTGTCTTACCAGGAGCTCGAAGGGTCATCTCTTTAACGAGGGGTTTCCCCTGAGGTCCAAGTGAGTTGGATTCACAGCCCCTTGGGGATGTCATGGTATGTAAAGATATACTTTATGTTTTGCAGGACCAGAGGGGGACGAACGTCTCTATTCAAGAGCAGATCAGAATTAGGCTGTGCCTTGATTCCCTATTGCTGGTCTAAGGGAGACAGTGGACCTTTGGCATCAAACCCACCATGCTGCCCAGGTAAGAGAGCAGGTCCCTGAGCTGCTGGGTGGCCCTGGCTACCTTCTTCTTTGGAGCAGCCCCTCCAGGGACTGTCTCTATCCCCAGGCATGCCATTTTGGGGTGAGACCTGGCTCTGCAGAAACATGGGTGAGGGGTCTAGATGGGGACGAGGAGCTCAGAGCTCAGCCCTGCCCCTATCAAGCCAGAGGAGTGATGGCTGGACTGTAGTATATTTATTTATTTTGTCCCTTGCCATCAGTTAATGAAAGTATTTTCTCTGCCCAGGAAGCAGATTTTGGAGAGGGAATAAACCCTGAGGTGCATGATGTCTCCCAGGTCAGTTTGGCAGGAGAGATTACCCCCACGACCCCCCAACCCCACACGGATGCCTGCCTGCCTGCCTGCCCCAGGTGTATGAGACAAGCAAGGCAGAGCAAATCATCCACAAGACAGACACTAAACACACCATCCACACATACACAGCACTTGCAAAACATAGACCTAAAAATGTTGCTACAGGTGAGCATGGATAAAAATCGAACGACCCCAAGCGCGTGGTGCAGATGTAGACGTGGTCCCCTGTCACTGCTGGGGCCATGGCGGTGGGGTGAGCCCTGGGCAGGGGTGGTGGCTGAACCCCCTCCTCCACATGTAAAGCATGGACCTGGGTGGGGAGCACTTCTCAACAGACCAGAGACTTGCGCTCTTTTGCCCAGGGTCACTCCAACTCCATGCAAGCTGGAGCTAAAGCCTCGGCTTCCTGATTAACTACTCAAGCAGGGTACTTCCACGAATATATCTATATTTGCATAAACATGCAATCAAGTTTCCTCATCCCTTTGACTGGCTTCTGGCAGCTCCCCCAGACAGACTGTTACTAACATACTGTGGGTGTAAAACGTCCTCCTGGGAAATATCAGGCCCAGAAAGCATGGCAAGAGGAGGAATGCGTGTCTAATTCCCCCATGAGAAGCTTAAAAAAAAATGTCCTGCTGTTAAGTCTTATCTGTTCATTTCCAAAAGACAAGTGAAAACACTGTCTCCTTGTTCACGGGGGGAGGGAAGGAGGAAACCCCAGAAAAAGGACAAAAGTTTTCTTCCACAGGGTGATTTTAGAAATTAGGAAAGGGTGTTTCTGGCGTGTGTGTGAGCTCCAGCCCCGCACGCTCCCTGGCTGCTTATACAGCGGCTGCCTGGGGAATGTTAGAGTGCGGCTCTGTCCTAGGAAACTGCCCTCGGAGACGCAGGCAGCATGCGTTACATCCCGGAGCCTGGCCGCAGGGACTTGGTGCAGGATTGGGAGAGCCAGCAAGGACAGAGCCAGTCTCTCCCTTGACCTGACGTCCCATCCCTGGCACGGCTTAGCGAAGCCTCCGGGCTGCTCTGAGTCTTCCGACTCACGGGGAAACGTCCCCGTCCGAGCGAGCGGCTGGTGGGGCAGAGCAGCAGCCAGCCTTCCCCGTCGTGCTCTGGGAGCAGCACCCAGCAGGTACGGTGGGGGCAACTCTCCTGCCTGCTCTGGTATCAGAGGCTGGGGATAGAGCAGGACGGGGTACAAGCCTCTTCTCCTTCCAGCCAGGCAAGAGTGGGTACGTGGTTTAATTGTACGATGGGACAGTAAAGTCTTGCTTTCCTGCCCTGCCTTGTGCTGGGAGCTGTAAGAGAGCATCTCTTGCAGCTGTGCCAGCCCTGTGCAGGGCAACACTGCAAAGTAGCTCTAGGAGGGATGGATTCTGAAAACGTTTTCTTCTTAAAAAAACAAAATTGAGAGAAAAAAGGGAAAAGCTTTGTTTCCTCCGCATCCAGTCCTGGCTTCACTTCTTGCTGCCCCGATGACAACAGAGTGAGATCAGCCGGTGAGGGGGGATGTCAACCCACAACGTGGCTGTCTCTTGGCTTTGAGGTGGACCTGTTGCGGCTGGCTCTCTGCTTATAGGGACCACAATGCTCGCTCCCAGGCTGTGTTACACGTCAAAGTGTCCTTGGACTGAATAGAGAGAAAAGCAAACCAGGACCGCCCAGAGGCTGCGGGATGTGAACTGAGTCAGGGTGATTTTTATCCATGTCCTTTATCATCCTACAGAGCAGATAACCAGGGCCACCGACATGGTAGCCCCATGTGTTCCCCACTGCCAGCGGAGGAGCTGGGATGGGAAGCAGCCGAAAAGAGGAGCCCGGCAGAGGAGTCCCAGCCGTCCGAGCGAGGCAGGGAGCATGGCACCCACCTGGCTGGGTGGTGGTGGCAGGTAGGGGGGTGCTGCTGGTGCTGGTGGTGGTGGTGGTTGTGGTGGTGGTAGTTGTGGTGGTTGAGGTTGTGGTGGTGGTGGTGGGTGTTGTTGTGGTGGTCGTTTTTGCGGTGGTGGTTTTTGCGGTGGTAACACGCTGTGGTCGCTCATACGCTAGCAAGCAAAGAGAAGAGGTGGGAGGCACTTACTGGGGGGGAACGGAGGGTTTCCTCGCCAGCCTGCATGCCCGTGAGGCGGCTGCTGCTGGGGCTGAACTGGTGACCGATTTCTCAGCACAGTTAGAACTGGGGCACCGAGAGGATTAAGGTGGTGGCAGCTTGATGACGCTGGATGCAGCGAGCGTGTGTGTGTGCAGGGGCCGGAGGCGGTGGCTGTATCAGCTTACTCCGTTGGTACAGATATTGGCTTAAATACTTACAGCTCTGTCATAAAGTAATTGCCAATTAAGCTGAAAGGGGGAACCGAAAGCATGCCTGGGCAGAGACGGGGTGAGGAGTGGGTGGGAGGTGCGGAGGAGCCCCCAGCTGCCCTGCCTGCCCCGGCTCCACAAACAGCTCCAGTCCCTTCCTCCACCCCAAGGGCAGCAAACTACCCAGCGCCATCAAAACCAGCCCTTCTTTCCACCGGCACCCTTAGTTCAGCAGGGCAAATTGATGGGTGGCTTAACATCAGCGAGCCCCCGCGGAGCTGAGCAGCAGCGATCCCGGGGTGCGGTGCCCAGCCCACCGCGCTCGCCACAACAGCCCGAACTAAAATAACACCTGAACACAAATTCCTACTTAATTCGCACCTGCTGCCCTCCTGTCCTTGTTTGTCCCACTGCTTCATGCAGATTATCATGCTTAATTTCATAATAGCCCTGAGCTAGTTTAAATACTTAATTTAGGTCACTTCTAGTCTCCTATGCAGGCTAAATGTGTGGCCTTGGACACAAATCCCTCCTGTCCACCTCCTGCGCATCGCTCCCAGCAACCCCCCAGCTTCTCCCTCGCAGAAAAATTTGATGGGAAGCATTTTCCAGTGACACAAAGGTAGCACTGAGGATCCTAAGCTCTGTTAAAGGGGAAAAAAAGAGTTATCAAAATGGTTTTGACCAGAAAAGCACAGAACATTTTGGACTGTTAAAACATTTAATTTTTTTTAGTCCTAAATTACTTGGGGGAGATTTGTAATTTTTATTTGAAATTTTTAACCATTTAAATTTAACTGCTTAAAATCTAAATATGGTTCATTTACCCAGAAAAAATGTCCTCCACTTTTCAATTAGGTGCATTTTTCTTAATTGCATTTGCATTTCTCTGAAACTATTTCTCCTCCAACTCCTTCCACCTGCCTGCAAACCAAAGAGCTCATTATGGATTCAGCTCTCCGATTTGTTTCTTCTGGAGGGTATTTCCGAGCCACAAAATTCAAACCCAGCCTTCTGCTTACCCAAAACTCAAGGCTCTTTGATATCAAGCTACCTCCAGCTTTGTTAAATAAGGAGTCCTATCACACCATCAATCTTTCAACAGAAATCCCCACTGAGCTCTACCGTCTTTGCTGCCGACACCTCATAGACATATGTTCATATACACACACGTGTGCATACAGATGTACACACACTCTCTATACGTTTTTTTTATAGATAGCCCAAGGTGACCCAGGCTGGATGCTACGCCAAATAATTCAAACCCAGCTCCTTCTCAGAGCAGAAGTCTGCAATACTGGGGGGTAAAAGTTCACAGCGAGCACTGGTGGTTTTGAAGAGTCTTTTTTTATTTCCTTTCCGGCTGCCATTCTAACGAACCTCATGGGGGGGAAACCATGCCAGAGGAAGAGGCAAAATGAGGCTACTGAACTCAAAGGAAGAAAATAGAAGACTCTTTGACAGGACAGAAAATGAGGCACAATTAGGGAAGACTTATTGCCTGGAAAATGATAATGGACAGAAAATAACCATCTTTTTTTTTTTCCTAGTGACATCCGCAAGGACCATGCACCGGGGTGTTAAATGCCAGCATTTCAGTTTTGTTTTTACTTACTGCCAAAGGCTGAGCCTGCAGCTGCACCTGGAAAAAACAAGAAGAAGCCTGGTCACTGGAAGCAGGAAGCTGTTGGCTCTGATACCAGCAGAAGATCAAACAGATACACGACGCTGGGCTGAACAGCAGTTAATTAGTGGGGGTCTTGCTCACAGGCATATCAGTTTGCTGCAACATCTTAAAAGCTGCTTTTGTCAAACCACAGAGGTAACCAGACAGTGCTGGCTGGGGTCTTGGCATCTCCAGCTTTTCAACCTGGGGAAGAAAAGCCAGCGTGGTCCTTGCTGATGGGTTTTTCTGTTAACCATCTCCTTGACCTACCGTTAAAGCCCAGCAAAGGACAAGCACATCTTCTGAGGTTCACTCTGCTGAGCACAAACTCTAGGGTCCGAACCAGCTTGTTACACCTAGGACAGTTCTCTGTGAGTCAGAAGGGTTGAACACCCTTCCCACTGCAGCACTTGCTGAACAGGACACTGCAAAGCCACCAGCTTCAAACCCACCAGTTGAAGGCCATCCAAGGACCAACTTCTGGCTTTCAGCACGCGGGAGACTAATGGCCATGGTCCCCTCTACTGTAATAAGCCGATGAATCATGGAAAGTCTCAGCTTTGCATCAACATAAAGCACAGGACCACCAAGACGAGAGGACTTCAGAGAACTGCCTCTGTTGCAGAGGAAGAGGATGTTGATGGGGGAAAGAGGAAGCAACAGAGAGAGCTGGGCTCAGAAGGAGGAGGAAGACTGAGTGACAGATGGGAAGAGAGATGAATGGGAGAAGAAAGAGCAGAGGAGAAAGAGAAATAGGAAGAGACACAAGGAATGGAGGGGAGGGAAAGAGAGAGAACAGCATGTCTGTGCCTGTCAACACCAGAAACTCTCCCCGGCTCCTTTGAAGCAATGCAGCCGCTTGGTGGGAGCTGACAAGCTCGTTCCCTTTCAAAGAACCTGCTCGTCTACCAGCCCTGGCACACACGAAACATTCCTGTCACGGCCTTCAGAGCCTGAATTTCAGCTTTGATCATCTTAAAGCACATAAATCTTTCAAAAAATTTGGGGGGAGGGAATGAAAAGATTCTCTTTGGTAATGCTCAAAGCTGCTGCTTGAAAGGCTGGAGTGGCTACTGTGGCTCTGTGACATTTAAAGAAGTCTGCTAATGTGGACTGGACAGAAACCCAGGAGAAACTGGCCCATCTGTGATGTTTCCTGCCCCAACTCCCCTGCTCAAAAGATGGTGGGTATGCATCCTTCATCTCGCCTGCACGCCTTTGCTTCTGTCAGTGCCTTGCTCCAGCAGGCAATTGGATGAGACTGGAGCTGCGCAAAGGGACCGCAGTTCGTGGCGCTTGCCTGAAATGCTGACATAGAGAGAATAGGATCCAGAAAGCAATCCAGAAAGCAACCTGCACTCCCGCAGCTGAGCAGTGCCAGCGCTGAGCCCATGGACTACTTGACAGCCAGTGCTCCACTGTGGCTAAAGTGTCTTCTTCAAAGGACAGTAATTTGCTTTGCCACAAAGCCAGGGACCTATATCTTGGCCCAAGGTCATCCTTCCTACTCTTGACCATTGTTTGGACTCATCACTCATCTACCAGTAGCCAACAAATCACCTCTGCATCCACGCAGATCCTCTCTCATTTCTCTATGTACCAAGACGCAGGTAAATACCCGCTTCCATTTCGACAGCTGAGCATCCGGCACTGATTTGAGATGGAGAAGGACAAGATGAGAACCCGCTCCCGTCTGTGGGCATCGTGCAGCCCAAGGTGGGAGTGCGGCCAGGGCTGGCTCGCTGCAGGTTACTTACATGCGTTGGGGGACCCGTTGGGGAGAGGCAGGTAGGATCCTGCTCGCCAAGACCTGGAGCGAAAGTTCTTCTTGCACTTGCCGCAGTCCTGCCCCGTGGTGTTGTGCTCGCACTCGCACTGCAGGCTGCCCTCTTTGAAGGTGCACAGGTTAGCATGGAGGTTGCATTTACACCTGGAAGACAGGAGAAGAGCTGTCAGGTATTGCTGCTACTCCTCCTTGCCCTGGTGTAGTGCCATCTGTGTGCATGAAAATGTAGCAGTGAAGCTGGGCTGGTTACCCCTTTTCTGTTCCTTTTGCAGGACTTTTTCACCGAACTCAGCTGTTTTCCCTGGGTATCTGGTGCTGGGGTTACGATGTCCACATCCTCGCCCAAGGTGGATCTGCAGTCTGTATTCCAAGTGAGAGATACTTTATTCCCACCACCTGACTGCGGTAGCACAGACCGTTTAATGGTAAGTCAACATCTCCAGCTGAGACTCCTGGAAGAAGTCTCACACATTTCAGGCTGTTACAGACATCTGGGTGACCAGTTCAGTTGGAGGCTCTTAGAGGCAGAGGACAGCCTTGGGATTTTGATGGAGGAGCACAGCTAACACCGGTGGGACTCGGGCCCCTGACCCCTGCACAGTGTGCTATTTCAAGAGTGTTTTCTCCTGTGGTGTGAAGCTGCACAACACAAACCCTTTTCCCTAGGTGCAGCGCAGCCCCAGCCTGCTGTGACCAAAATAACACAGAGAACAAGTCACCATCAGAATCTGCCTTTTAGTCCCCGCCTCATCAGAGAAAAACACTAGTCAGCAATTTGCAAACATTAACAAACTTTTAATGAGCTGTAGTGCAGTATGCAGGGAATAATTATCTCCATGCGTGATAATTCCTGTTGCTCAGACTCCGGAGGTGACTTGCGCAGAGCACAGAGGCTGAGCCCATAACTCAGACGTGGCTCTAGTGACTCCGGGGCCCGAGCCGAGGCCATCAGACAGAGACTCTGGGGACCAAAACCCATCATTTCATCCCAGACAATGGATCCCTAGCACAGCCCGCTGGTTTTTCACAGCTTCATGCACTAATTTACATCCTCAGAAGCAGAACCATTAGAAAACAGTAATGCTGTGCCTTATGTGAACAGGTAGAGGAGTCTGGCCATGCTTCATTTTACTGGGCTAATTGCACAAGAGATGCAAAGCTGAGGGGAATGAACTGCGTGCAGACGAGGTGGAGGAACCATGGCCTGCTTCTTCACCTGCTCTGTCTGTACAGGGATAAACAACCTGTATGAGGCTGGGAGCGGCGAGCCAGGTCCCTCCCGGCTGCTGGTGCTGTGCATGCCCACCAGCTCCTGGGGCCTCTGCCCTCTCCGTTGGAGCTCCTAGAGATGCTCCCCAGCTGAGGCCACCTTTGCTGTGCTCCTCCTCACGCATGGCTGGATAAACTGACCTCATGTATGTTTTCTTTTTTCCCCTCCTCCCCTCCCTGTCCTTAATTCTAGCAAACCCCGCTCAGAGGCTAAGCATAAGCTGGATGAACAGTCTCTCTCCCTGTCTTACAACCCTGCCCTGTCTCTGACCAAGCAGAGGAGGGAATATCGCAGTCTCTAAAAGGGAGGAAGGCAGAAAACGTGGTCCGTGGAGCAGAGACACACACACTCAGCATGCTCCACTTGAATCTGTGTGTTAGCAAGAGCTGGAGATGCCGCGTCACAGCTGAAAGCACTAACAGCCTCCGAGCATTGGTGCTCTGGGAGCAAGCCGTGGATCCAAGTGTCCAGGGAAGGAAGCTGCTTTGGCCGGTACCTACAGAGGAGAGATGCTGGATTTCAGCTGCTCTGTGTCCCCTCTGCCTCTGGTGAGGAAGGATTTCAGCTGAGCCGTCCCAGCCCTTTGGCAGAGGCGATGCCCAGCCTCAGGGTGCTGTGGAGCCTGACTGAATTATTCAGTGTCCACACAGCACGGCCTCCTTCTCTCACTTCAGAATGAGCAGATGGGAGGAAAGCAGGCAAGATAGTGGGTTAAAGCAGGTCAAAGCCTCACCACTGCTGCTGTGGGCTCAGCCTGAATCAGAGCAACAGCTACTGGGAGCTGCAGCTCTCCTCCCTCCTACTGCTGGTGGGAGCGAGGGGACGGGAGCCAGCCCTAAAATCCAGCTGAGTGGGAGCTTAAGAGCCCCAGAGGAGGGGATACAAGGAAGGCAGGGCCTGGCATCCCCCTTGTTTTCTCCGAAGTCTGGGATGACATGGAGAGTAGCGCTTGGCTCCTGTCCTTGACCCCGCTTGCCTCGCAGGGGGATGTCACCCACCGCCTGGTCCCCTGCGGTGGCCTGGGGCAGCCTCCATCACCCCTGACCGCCCGCAGCACATCCTTACTCCTGGCATCACCCGCTGAGAGCCAAGCAGCCGTTTCGGGGTGCTTCTGCTGGCTCCAGGCTGCTGCCATACGGGAAGGTGAAACCCGTTCACTGTTAATTTGGCTCCAGCTACGAAACCTCTGCCAAGCAGCACGACCCAGCTCTCTTGCTACTGGGAGAGCGAGGCACGGCTGCGTGCGGGAGGCACTCAGCCATGCCTACTTGTACACCCACACCACTCGCTTGCTTCTGAGGAGGGCTGAGAGCTGAGCACCAGCTCCCGGGACAGACCCCAGCCCCTGCAAAGGCACCCGCACGCTGCCCTGCCAGCAGGATGGGGACAGGGTGGGTGCTCCTGGACGCCCCCCAGCCACTGTGTGTAGGGGTGGTGGGGCACTGCTCTTGCCAGAGAAGATCCTCTCTTCCTAAACTGGTGTAAACAAGGAAAACTAAATAAAGAGAAAGCAGAGGCAGCCGGTCACCCTGCCTGCCTGCAGCCGGGTCACTTGTATTTCTCACTGTTCAGCCCTTTGCCACTGTGCAAAAGTTTTGTTATCCAAAGGATCAATTTTACCGAGGAATTGCTTTCTGAATTCGACCTTTGAGGATCATCAATCTAAGCAGAGAACTATAACCCCAGCAAGCTGACCCCGCAACACAGCACTTTTCAGCCCAATCAATCAGGCTGCATTATTTAATAGCAAACAGCCGAGCGCCTTCAGCCAGCCCCGATTGCCAACCCCTTTTTGTGTGAAGGTTTCTGCATCTGGGCCTCGCTGCTGCTCTGCTCGGCAGCTCGGATTTAACCCCTTTTTCAGGCTTCTCTGTCTCCTCCTCTGGGCCTGCAGCCCAAGGACGCACGTTCACCAACGATCTGCGCACAATGTCTTTCTCCAGCCAAGATCCAGCTGGTGGAGACTGGAATAAATGACATTAGCCCAGTCCCCTGGGTGACAGCGGCTAGTCCTGCTTGCCTTAGCTCAACTTCCTCGGGCGGCCAGCCATCGCAGGAAAGAGAGGATGAAGGGAAAGGTTAGGAGCTACTTAGCAATGAGGCTTAAATAGCAGCAGTGGGGCAGACACCTGCGCTGTGTCCTGCAGAAGGCAGCGATGGCCCCGCTCCAGTGCCGGGGCCGCTCCAGCAAAGTGCTGGTTGCAATATGGTCTCTTTGGCTCCGGAGGAGATCTGCAGGGCTGGGAGTGTTTCTCCTCTCTAGCTCACGGGTCAAGGCTAGCAGTGACGGGGCTGTTTCTCGGTGAGCATTCAGAGCCCACGTAGGATGCAGCCGTGGTGGGGCACAGCCCGGAGAAGAGCTGCCCCAGCGCAAACCCAACAGGAGCTACAGCACCCATGGGCACCCTCCATGACCTGGGGACACCCAAGTCCAGCGCTGGCCTGTTAGCAGATGCACATAACTGTGTTTTGCATTAAACAGAGTCTGGCTCACATTGTTGCTGGCAAGAGTGGCCAGAGCAACGTATGGCCCAAGATATTACCATTTGCACAATGGGGTATTTATGGGTTTATCTGAGTGCAGGTCATTCAGCTGCTGCCTTCCCTCGGAGTGGTGCAGTGTGGGCTGACGCTGCACACGCCTCCACCAGGGAACATCACGGCGCTTGGAGAGCCAAGGGAAGTTTACAGGAAAGTGTTCTTTTTTTCTTTTTCTTTTTTTTTTACAGCCATAAAGAACAGTTTGGCATCCCTGCATTTCTGCAAGTCAGCATTCTGGAGGTCACAGCAGCGAGCGGTTGGAGAGGCGTCTGGCACCAAACCCGCGTGCGAGGGAAGGAGATGCCTGCGCACAGGCTTTGAAGAGGGGTGCAGGCGGGGGTGAGTGCCGCAAACCTGCAGCAGCCGTGCTGGGAGTGGGAAAGCAGCCCCTGTCCCTGAGCTTTCATTAATAATGACTTTTGAAATAACTTTAAAAACCCATCCCAGCCCTTTGCTTTCCTTGCAAGGATCCTCATGCGTCTCACAACCTCTTTTCTGTCCATAACCCCACCTTGCAGAGCAGGGGAGTCAGGCAGAGAGCATCTCCTCATCCCTCTCCCTCCCCGCTGGTCCGAGCCAGCCTTGGGGTGCTGGTACCCCCCCGCTCAGGCCTGACACCGTGACCCCGCTGCTCTGCTGGGCAGGGCTGGAGGAACTGCTGCTGGGTGGAGACCCAGAGAGCTGCTCCCTCCCTGTGCACCTCCTGCCATGGACCAATCCTGCCTTGCCACAAGCTCCTTAAAAAAGAGCCTGGGTGAAGACATGGGGCAACAGAAGTCCACAACAGTGGGCCACCACCTCCTCTCCAAGTCTCCTTCCAGTCCAGCCTGTGCTCTCATCTCCACCCCATGCTTGCCATGAGGACATCAGTGCATGGCCACATGGCCCCAGGGATGCTGTGGAGACCTGGTCCCCTCCCGCTGGCTCCCAGGCCACCGAGCTCCTGCTTTCCCCCACCATCGGCTTGGCAGTGGTGCCCCCCTCTCCCTTTCTGCTCGCCAGAGCTGGCGTTGGGGAGCGGCAGCGCGCAGCGGAGAGCTGCTAATGACTGCCATCCAAAGGAAGGCTTATGATAGCTTTCCCCTGAATTGTTTGCTCTCACTGTAATTGATGAGCCTTTAATGAGTCTCATGGGATGATGCGTTTGAAGGGAGCTCTTTCCTCTCTGTCCCCGAGGAAAATGATGTTTCAACTGATCTCGGCTCTCGGGGAAACATGAATAACTCTTCTCCATCTCTCTATTGTCATGCCCAGCCGTTGCTCGCAGCACACTCTGGCAGCTGCCTGGCCACGACTTGCCCACTTTTTACCTGCTCCTTTGCAACTGTTCTGGCAGCTCAGCAAAAGCAAGGAGCAAATCTTTCGGGCAAAGCATAACGGGCACTGAGCTTGGATTGTTTCTGGCCCATCTGTGCGTGCAGAAGCAGGTAAAAATAGCTTCTGATGGCTGGGCCACAGGACAGGCACCATCCCTTTGTAGAAAGCAGTTGTGTTAGGATTCGCCTTGCTGGGAGATTGCTCCGGCAGAGGTTCGCTGTTGCCAGGGACCAGAGCAGGGCTGAAAGGGCTGAAGATGGGGACGGTGGCTCATTCATCCCAGGAGCGGGGCTGGGAGCGTAACCGAGCCTGCGGTCCAGGGGCTGACGGGGGAGCAAAAGCCATTTTCACTCACTGTTTCCTTCCACTCGGACCAGGGAGAGAGGCTTCTGGGTTTTGCTGCTTTTTTGCAGAGCCAAAAACTGAAAAAAAAGCCCTGGGTTAGGTCAGAGGGACATGCTGTGAGTGGGTTTTTTTCCTTGAGGGTTTTCACTTTTGGTTGTGTGGTAGGGGCGGATGAGTCCTGCCAGCGGGGAGGAACCCTCCTCGCTGCCCTTCGAAATGATTTGAGGTTTGGGTTACCAAGAGGAGACAATTTAAAAGATACCAAAGTGGAGAGCACGCTAGCTGGCTGTTCCCATTCAAGAGGCTATTTATTTTAAATAAGTTGACACTCGCCAGCTGTCAAGATCCTGCTGACTGGTGGAACATTATTTACATTCAAAGCTGTCTTAAAAAGCAAACATGAAATCAAACTTCCCCATTAGGGGGTCGAGCAACAGAAGGGAGGAAGGGTGAAGAGGACATCACACGCATATGTGAACATAAATATTTGCAGAGTAATGTGTATAAATGCTCTTGGTCTTTCTCCTGGAATGCAATAATGCCTGCAATTGAGTTCATTGGCCAAATTGAATTTGGGCTCCTGTAGAAGTCTCTTTATATTAAGTGCTTTAACATACATCACCTTCTCAGTCTATCGATGAAATTCTATTATCCGCTCAGGGCCGGACACAACTCTGCAACAAAATCGGAGGGGAAATAAAAACCTTCACAAACCGAAGGCAGGAGCAGGTAATAGGACCTGGGGCATCCGTCTCCAGCTATTGACAAAGTGTCACAAACGTCTGGGGGAAGGAGGAGCTCTCCGGGTCTCTCACTAACTCTCCCCCCCGCTCAGCCAGTTTCCCTTCCATCTTGCTGCAGTGGGAGTAAAAACCTTTACGAGACTCAAGGAAAGCCAAGCAAACAGTTGCTGCACATTGACTTAATTTAACTATATGACCAAGAGCAAGATTTTGCTTGAACTCAAGCTAATTCCAGCCTGGAGGAATGCCAGGGAAATTCAGGCATCCAGCTCTTGGGGGCTGCCCAGCATGGAGGTGAGGACGGGCAGAGGAACATGGTGCACCGTTGGCGCAGACTTGGCTGTCCTTGACACGAGGATGCTGTTACCTCCTGGGACCCAAAGCCTGGCTGCCAGGAGCTGCAGGGGAAGGAGCAGGGCCAGGCGCAGGTGGTGCTCGCCCTGGTTTTCGTGGTCTTCCCAAAGCTGCTGAGCACAGGCGGAGGCTGGCCACGGGGTGCAAGGGCATTGGGCTAATTCTTGGGAGTTGTTTGGGTGAGCCCGTGGCTATCTTGGGGGTGATGCTCCAGCACTGGGGCTGGGCAAGTTCGGCTGGGGAAGCCCACGCACTCACAGATCATTTACCCCATGTCCCTGCCTGTCCCCTTCTACAAGCAGCCGTGGTGCAGCTGGCAGGTCCCACCCTGCTCCTCAGGGAAAGGTGCTCAAGGGGGACATCAATCATGACACAAAAGCTAAGACCCTCAACAAGAGACTCCACAGACTAAACCTTCTTCTTTCCTCCCTCCTAAAGACAGAGAAGTGAAGACTGCAAACCTCTAAGTCTGGAAGCTCTCCAACAGCTTCATCAACAGAGAGAAGGAGGAATGTCCAAGCAGGGCAAAGCAGCCTGGGGTCAGCAGCGACACGCTTTGTGTTGGCACCCCTGGTTTGAACGAAGCAGGGGAAGTGTGCTGAGCTGCTGCCACTGTGCTGGCTTGGAGGACAGAAGCAGGAGGCAGCCACCAGGCTGAGCAGGAATTGCTTCACCTTTAACAGCAATACAGCATCGAGCGTCACTGCATCTTGAGAGTCACCGAGAAGGCAGAAAAATGTACCCCTTGCATGTGGGTAGCACTGAAGGTTAACCAGCCCGATTCATTGGAGGAGGTGCTTTGGGGGATGGCCTTGATCCTTCAGGTCTGAAGTGCCTGATCCTGGCTCTGGTGCCAGCACAATGGGCTGGGCAAATTCCTTCTGCTCCACTGGCATGAACTCTCCACTCCAAGACACGCGGAGAGCAAAGCCTCCCGGAAAGCATCCGTGTGCAGCACCGAAAACTGCACGAGGGGAAAGCAGGGATCAAAGCACGGGAACACAGAGGGCCTTTCCTTTCAGTTCTTTCATGTTAGCAGAAGAGAAGCCAAGGAAACTCTCAGAAAAGAAATTGGTGCAGAGAAGAAAGGAGATGCTGTTACAAAACTGGAAACCTCATCTTCTTGTTGGTGCCTCTCTGGCCTGAGCAACGCCTGAGATGAGACACTGTTACGTGGAGCTGCTCAGTGATGAGTAACGCTCCCTCCTCCTGCCTTCCTCTGGGGACTGCTCATCAGTGGCAGGATGGACAGACAGACAGACAGAGCATGCACTGGGGCAGGGGAGGACAAAACTGAGAAATCTGAATAATCAGCCTAAAATTGATTCACTTCTGCTCAATCTGATTCCTCCTAACTGGATCCACATGTCCTGGCCATGGCACATTAACTTCAATTATGGCTTATTAATGTCTCTGTGATGGAGCGTGCCCCGCTGAGCACTGTGGTGACTGACGTTATGAAGGGGAAAAAACTACTCCAAAGAGACACAGTGTGTAATGGAAAGGGAACTGGCGGCTTTCACCACCCTGTCCCCAGTCCCGGCAGCCAGGAAAAGCTCATTCATCCATTCCTGAGAAGACGACCGTGCTGATTGCTGCACCGAGGTGAAAACTAAGCAGTGAATAGAGATCTGTGGGGAAAAGTCTTTCCGCTGCCCTTCCCCACCTTGCCTGGCTCACACACAAGCACACAGGCCAAGGGCTTGCTCGTGTCTATTCCTGTCTTGACCCCTCTGCATCTCCAGTTACTCTGCAGATCAATAGGGACAGGATGGAAGAATTAAAAAAAAGAAAAGAAAAAGATACCAAGAAGAAGAAAGAGAGTAAAAATAAACTGTCAACCACAAACGGAGAAATGGACCTGGCTGAGGTTGCACGAGGAGACGCAGATGAAGCAGGCAGAGGAGGCCCTGAAGAACCAGCCCATTGCACCGACCCCCAGGAAGGGAGCAGTGACCCACAAGATTCACCAGGCCCTCTGGAGATCCTCACAAACTCTTGACTGCCCCTTCCCTTCTCCCCATGTCCTTTGCTCTGTCTCTTTCTGCTTTTCCCAAAAGCTCTGGGAGGTTGCAGTGAGGATTTTTCCTCGGTCGGAAGCAGAGGAGTGAAGGACAGGGTGCACCTGGATGGGAGCCCAGGAGCACATGGCCCAGGGGCATCAGAGAAACCTCTCTGAATCTACCAGCTAAGGCTGCAGCATGAGAAACCACCCAGGCTCATGGTCTGCTCTGAGGGCAAAGCATTTTGCTCTTCCCTTGACTGTGAACATCAACTGAAAATGAGCTGCCATGTGTCTCACTGCCCTGCAGGCACTGCCAGCTGCCTGCCAAAATCCTGGAGCCGTACAGGGGCACAGGTGATGCCACGCACAGCTCCCCTGATGGCACACACCGCTCCTCTGATGGCACACACCACGGCCGGGCACCGCTCCTCCAACCTCCCAGGGCTGCTCACATCTCTAAGTCACCGCTCCTCTGCTCTCCAGGTGGGATTTTCTGGCTGCTTTTTGCCTTTGAGCCTTAATTTCTTCATAATCATCTTCCCTCTCATTTGATCTAGGCACTTTCTTCCTGCTCCTGAAGGTGGTTGTTCCCACATCCTGCAAGAGCCACCGTCCATCTCCAGCCCTGCCTGCCCTACCTCCCCCCTTCCCCGCACAGAGCTCCTGCCAGGCTCACATTGATTTCTCCTCTCCTCCTCTCAATAACCCACCTCTTGTTGAGCCATACACAAGATTTAATTTGGTTTTAGTCCCTGCACTGTAACTGGCTTTGCTTACAGCTAGAATTAGATTGCTTTCCAGTGAAGAAAACTGCTTGCTGGGGCCGGAATAATCACAGGAGCAGCGTTAATTCACATGAAGCTTTTCCACCTTCTACACCACTTATCCACAGCTCCCCAGCCGGTCATCCTGCCATGTGCCCATCAGAGCTGGAAGAGTCAGCCCAGGACAGGCATCCATGTCTTCCCTGTCCAGAATGAGCGTCCCTCTCTCCTGGGGACCAGCCCAGCAAGCGGGGACAGCCGGAGAGAGCTGGAGCAGTGCAAGGCGGGGTTTTGCTGTAGATAGGACTTGGAGCTCCATGCAAGCAAGCTCAGGACTCCAATCTCAGGACTTGGAGTCTGGGCCACAAAAATCAGATTTCAGAGCTTTCTTTGTCCCCAGCCAAGGAAAAGCCCTCTCCTCCCTGCCGCATCGGAGGAGTCGCTGTCAGGCAGCTGGTGGTAAGCAGAGCCAAGAAGGAAGTGGAGGTGAGCAGGAGCCACTGCTCTGCAGCAGCCGTGGGTGTCTGTCCACGCAGGCGTCCGTCCACCCAGGTGGCCATCCACACAGGTGGCCATCCACGCGGGTGGCCATCCATGCAGGCAGTGCACCAGCTCCGGGGGAGGCCACCAGGAATTAGTCAACAAACCCCAACCCATCTCGTTCTGGCCCCAGCAAAAAGAAGCAGCATTGCAGCTTCCATCAGGTGTGTGCATCCCAGCCCTCCCTCGCCAGCGCTGTCCTCAGGGTGCAGGCAGCTGCAGGTTTTCAGATGTCTCACAGAGGTTGTGCCCCCCGCCTTTCCTGGGATGTTTGAAGGAGCTTTCCTCCCCTGCCCTATTTGCCTCTTTTCATAAAGTTTGCAGGGATTTTATCTCTTGAAACAATCTCTGCTGCTATTAAACGGTATTAAATTTGGCCAGTGAGTTCAAAACATAGTGGGGGACTGGGTGTGGGGGGAGGAAGACAGCTGACAGCCAGCAAGGTGCTGGGTTTGTGGAGAATCCCATCAGTGTAGCTAGAAGTTGAAAGCACTGCAGTGCCGCACCCTGCCCAAGGCAGGCAGGAAAGGGCTCTGGGGAGGAAGGCATTCACGGGACACCAAGAGTGTTTTAACACGTATCTTAAAGCACCAAGTACCCCCAAGGTGCTGTAGGTGCAGTAACGAGTCCTTGGTTACCCGCACAGTTGTCTCCGTGCTTGGGAGCCAAAGGTCAGCACAAAGGCATCAAACATTTAATCCTAATTTACCACTTTCTGAGCTGAAAACCCCGTGTCCCTGTTCCAGCTCCAGAGTCTAACCAGCCCGGATAAATTGATCCACCAGGTCCAACCCTCCCTGGCAGCCACCCCGGTCAGCGTGGGCTTTGGCTGGGAATTCATCCCTGTGGCTTTGCCACCACTGTTGGTACCACCAAGTGTCCCCGCAGGCAGTTCGGCTGCCCGGGGGGAGCAGGGCTGTGGCAGACGGAGCTGGGGCAGGACTGGCTGTGGTCGGGGTGGACGGGAAGGCAACGCGCTGGCCTTTCCTCTCACCTTTGCCTGCTTTCCCTTCACCCTCTTTGCTTTGCAGTTTTGCCCCGTCCTGAGCTGTTGGAGGATATTTAGTACGCCTGGCAACACTTACGGGCAGGTGTAAAATGTCCCCCTGCATATCCCCACACAGAAGCAACCTGTACCGAAACCCAGGCACTCACAGATGGACGGAGGTGCTCTCCCACACCTCTGCCGTGTGCTGGAGCTTCGCAGGGCTCCTCCCTGAGCCATCCCGGACACGCTGCCAGCCAAGCCGAGAGCTGCGGCTGCTCATCCCAGACACGCAACCGCGCCGAGACAGACACCAAGCCCCTCTGCCTGCTGCTGCCCTCACCGCTGCCTCCTGCCTCCCCGTGCAGGAGCAGAGGGCTCTCCCACCCCTCGCTGCAGCTTCCTTCCCCTTGGAGCCCGCTCAAAGCCAGTCTCCGTGGCACCTGCGACACATTTTAGCTTGCAAGTCTCAGAAGCAAACAGTTTGGAACCGATACAAACGGCTCCTCTGTCACTGTGGTGATTCTTGTTAGCGAGGGGTGGGTGATGGGGAGATTTTTTCCCTCTCGCTTGTAAGTCTTGCACAAGCTGCATCCACAAGCTGGATGGGAAATTAGCCATCTCGGCATTTTTCCACCTTACTTTGCTTTTTCGGTTGATGTCATAACTTAACATATGGCATCGTACAGAGAAACGAAAAACAAAAACCAGGAGAAACAAACCCCCTCCTGCTTTCCCCTGCCCCAAATCTGTCAGGGGGTTGCCCTCACCCCAGACTTCATCTGCTGGAGCTTGGGCTGCTCCAGGGGTGCAGGGCTGACTCAGGAAGGCCCATCCTGCTTGTACTGGCAGTGAGCTGGAGTTCAGTGGGGCAAGCCTCATTCCTCACCACCCCGAGATCCACTAGCATCGGCCCTGAGATTTTTAGGCAGAGGCTGGCTGTGTTTGCACAGCAGGGCACAAGGTATCCGAGGGAGAAGTCAGACCGCGACCATCCATCCATCCATCCAAGCTGTGCCCCCAGCTCCCCCCGTGCAAGCTCTGGGAGGACACAGCCCTTCTCTCAGACACTCCCATGGCAGCCTTGGAGGTGCCCCAGCCATTCCCAGCAAGGACACATCTGTTTTATTACTGATGCTACCCTGCCTGGAGAGAGAGGGTATTAGAGGGAGAAACACTGATAATCTTTTCGGTCAACAGAAATGCTGATGGCTTAAGTTTTCTAGCAGTAACCCTCTTCTCATCCCTCCGAGAAGAGACGCCCAAAGAAATAGCCATTACCTGCCAATGACTTCAACGTTGGAGACGGCATAGAAGTACTTGTACAAGTTCTCCCTCTGCACGTAGGTGCCCCCCAGGGCCGGTCTCAGCAGTCTCATCCGCAGGTCGGTCACGGTAAAGAAGTCCTTGAGCCCTTTGGCGCTCTCCAGCCGCGTGTACAAGTTGTCCATGTTCTTGAGGTCAGGGCCAGCAAAGATGGCAAAGCGGTCCCTCACCTCGAACCGGACTGTCTTCTCTTTTTTGGAGCCCGCCCAGCGGGAATACTCCTCCGTGCAGAGGACCCTGTTGGCACTGGTGGTGGAGAGGTCCCGGACCCTCCGTGCTGGCATGCTGAAGGCCTCCATGCAGTCATCTGCATAATATTGGTACGGATGCCAAGTCCTCCCGTTGTCCAGTGACTTCTCCAGCATCATGATGGTGGGTCGGCCGTACTCGAAGGTTATCACGATGTCATCCGTCAGCTCGATGCTTTTGTTCCAGGACAGCGTGATGTTGGCCAGCAGTGGCTCGGGGTACCGGCGCCACGTCACGCTCTGCCAGTACGTGGCCAGCCCTTCATTCTCACTGTCAAACATGAGTTTTGGCGGGTGGGCCAGGTCCGGGTTGGAGGCGTCGCACTCATCACTGCACAGGTATGGGTTCTCCTGGAACAACAACAACGGTCAACAGAGAAGAAGAAGGCAATGCCTGGGCATCGCGTGGGCATCGTGTGGGTATTGTGGACACGCGGCCAAGCTCAGACCATTACTGGGCCCTGGTTTTAGCTGTTTGTGTCAAATGTTAACTTCTGGGATGAACTGGAGTATGCTGGGGGTCTGGCTCTGGATGATGCTGTTTCTGAGCATGAATTTATGACAGAAACACAAGGCTTTTCCTTTGCTATAAGAACTGCTGAGCTGTTTCCTTTGAAAGGCCCTGCGGGAAAGGGCGTTTCAATTTGGCACAGGGGCAATTTTCATAGAAAGCGCCTTCCCTGAGACGGTCTCTGGGAAACTTCGCTTAAGCTTGGCTGAGTTACAAGCCTACGGAAAGCTGCGTTCATCCCTGCTCCCTTGCAAGAACCGAATGGCTGAAATCCCCACAGCACATCCCTGCCTCTGATGGCTCCTGATGCTGAACAGGCTGAGGACACACCGTCCCCCCCCAGTGCCTCTGAGCACGGCTAGGGGGGAAAAACCGATTTCCCCAGCTCTGAGCTGGGGCAGGACCGAGCAGAGATGTGTGCTCCCGGTGTCTGCGCTGTCCCCAGGACAGCACCCTGGCCTTGGGGACAAGCAGAGGAGGTATGCTCAAGGTGCACCTGCTCAGCCCAATGTGCTGAACATTGCTGGTCACTCCTCAGCTCAACCTTCCCAAACGAACCAGGGGCTGAGCTGACAGGGAAGGAATCGGGAAGGGAACAGGGCAGGCAGCTCTGTGCCCACCTCCAGCACCCAGAAGGAACCCAGGACTCCTGCAGCCTAAACACCGTCCCCAGCCGCTTGCTGCTTGTCCAGGCGCCCTTAGCCTGTGGCAAATACACGGTGACATCAGTTAACCTCTGTCTTTGCAGAAACCGAATTACGTAGCTGTGCCTGGGAGCCCCGCTGCCTGCGGGCACAGGCACTTTCCAGTCACGCCGCCTTCTCCAGCTGCAGGCTGGAGGTACAACGGTCCTCGCCCACCCGCAGGGACCACGGTGGGAAGGATGGCTCATCCCATCCAGGCAACAATGTCCACTGCTATGTCACTCATTGCCTGCAGACCCGGGCAACAGCAGAAAATGTCCAGCCATCCCATTTTGCCCACAAGTGACAGTACACAGCCAAGCTCACATGTTTTGCAGGGACAGACACACACATCCACATGTGCTGAACTGCACTAAGGACATCCCGTCAAGGTCACGCACCGAATGTTGAAGTTTTGGAGGTGGGCATCAGGGTTAGCTACGCCAATGGGTTCATTGCTCATCCATATGTGTGTTAAAGCCCATCATTTCTTGCCCTGCAGCCCCTGCCTCTGGGAGCGTGTGGGTCAGACCTGCCTTGGGGATGACGTGGGGCTGTGTTATAGTGGGCACCACCCGCAAAAAACTCCGCAACACTCTGCAAATCTTTTTTGTGTATGAAGCATCTCTTTGCTGTCACACCACCTCCCCCCTGGACTCAAAATCCAGAGGACTGGGGAGGGAGAGGGCTCTGCTGCGGTGGGACCCTCATTAGGGAGGCAGGGCCACCTGGTAGAGGAGGAGGAGGAGGTGATAAAGCAGCTGAAGCTGCTCAGAGCTGATGGCTGGAGGCAAGCAGCCTGCTGGGTGTGAGATCTGGCCCTCCTGAGCACAGCAGACTTGCAAGGTAAGACGGAGCCCGGTTGTTTGGTTTGGTTTGTGAATGCTTTGTGCGTGGTCGGGGACCCGTGGGAAGGTGCTGCGTGTGGGGAGCAGCGTCCTCCTGCCCTGGACCGTGCTGGGGTGCAGGGGGCTGCTGGTCCCCAGCTCGCAGGGAGCTGGTGCTGGTACCTGGGGGCTCAAACAAACAAGGTGCAGGGGTGGGGTCTGTGCAGGCTGGTTGTGTCCCAGGGCTGGGAGAGCCCCGCTGCAAACGTGGGAAGAGGCTGCTCCTGTGCCTGTGACACTGGAGACTGATCCTGCTTCATGGGGTTGCTTTGACCTGGAACACTGTTGGAGTCTCTAAGTCCTTGTCACCTGCTTTTAGGGTGCCCCATGTATGCCCTGGGCAAAGCGGAGGAGGGGGTCTAGCTTGCGCACATGGATGCTCTGGGTTGCAAAGTGCGGCTGTGCTTTGAATGTGGAAAACAGCGTGTAACAGGAGGTGCTTTGGAAAATCTGGGCTTTGCCACCTCCAGTTGGGCAACCAAAAGTCCTGGGAACTACTTAAAGCTTCTCCACCCCGTGTCTGTCAATGGGCCTTTGGTGCCTCCCTGCAGCTTGGAGACACACGCGGAACGCGAGCAACTGTTCGCCCAGCAAGTGGAGGCCACAGCGCCAAGGAGCCTAGAAAAGCTCAGGAGGACATCAATAATTCTGTCTGTGAGCAGCGTGTGAGGAGCGTGCTGTAAATAAGGCAGAAGGTTGTTCTGCGAGCAGTGGGATAAAACAAAATAGCGAGCAGCTGATCTGTACGTGAGCACCAGGCTCCTTTGCAGGGGACGCAGCGGCAGCCTTGGGGAAAAAGGGGGGGGCTCCTGTAGACACAGCGTGCCTCGTCGTGCGGGTGTGACACAGCGTGCCTCGTCGTGCGGGTGTGACACAGCGTGCCTCGTCGTGCGAGTGTGCGTGAGGCTGCCGCGGAAAGCAGCACAAGCCAGTAGATAAAACGGGGCAAAACTCACACTATTTTCAACAGTGGCTTGCTCTCGGACACACATCTGCCCAACGGTAAAGCCACCAGTGCCGTGCTGGGGTTTTCTCCCCCTGTTACAGCCTTCACTTGAGCCACGTGTGGCTTTTGCCATCTCCGTGTGTGCAGGGAGGAAGGGCTGCAGCCGGAGCTGCTGAGCTCCGGTGCGGTGCCTGTCCTCCGAGCGCGGAAGCTACTACATGGATGCTTCCATGCACGTTTTAAAAGCAAATGTCTATAGTTTTATTATTTTTCACTTGCTTGCAGCTATGCCAGCTGAGCAAGGGAAATCAATGGAGTGCTCAGGCTTGCTCACATGGGTCAGGTTGAAGGGTGAGGGCACCTGCCCAGGAGCTCACCGCCCCGCTCCCGAAGAGGGGGAGATGCCCTGAGCAAGGGGAGATGCCAGCTGGGGTGCAGCACGGCTCTGAGCCACGCTGGAGGGTCCTCTCCTGCTGCAACATGCTGTTCCCGAGCAGGGATTAAAAAACCCTAAGATATTGACATATTTAATATGCTCTCCTGACTCGTCACGTTCAGAGGAATTGTTTACCTCTGCTAATGAGACACAGCTTCCTGCTGGGGGATGTAACTGCCTCTTAGCGCAGCTTTGCAGCAGTGGCTGATGGAAAAGGAAGAAAAATCCCCATCAGCTGCAGTGCTGGGGGCTCTCAGTACGTTTCCTGTGCTGAGGCAACATATTGTGTTGCAGTATGGTTCTACTGCCAATGTGGTCATACAGATGGCTTAATAGGACGGTCCTGAAAAGACCATCCCGGCAGTCCGTTTCCACCTCTTGTGTGAAGGAGGCTGCAGCAGTGCAGTGTCTTGGTGGGCTCAGGTGAGAAATTGGCTGGAGGCGGCAGCACAGAACTCCCCAATAAACTCGCCTTGCCGCTCATAGGGGTTTTGTATAAGCAGGAGTTTGTGTGCACGGAGCCGTCCTGGCAAGACCACTCTTGCTGTGTGGCTACCTTTCCTTGCGTGCGGCAGCCGTCAGGGTGGCCAAAGCCCTTGAGGTGGTAAAGATGAATGTCCACTGAGTATTTGCTGCTAGAGGTGCCCCCAGCATGGCCACACTGGCCAGCTTCACCTTTGGGGCTGGGGATGCTGGTCCTACCAAGGTTTTCTTTGGAGGCTTCCTTAAGCAGTGGCAAAACTACACAAGGGAAGGATTCTGTGACAAAACGATAATAAGAAAACATCACCCAGACCAGCAAAGGGTGGTCAGGGTGGGAGGAGGTGGGATAAGTTTTTCAGGGAAGCAACTGAGTCTGACAAGCGCGATCCCCCTTCTGGTGTCCCGTCTGGAGGGACAGAGCTGTCCAGGCATGTCCCTGGCAGGGGACCTGACGGGTCAAGAACAGGAAAAAGCAGAGCCAGCACTCTGCCTGTCTCCCATATGCTCATCCTAGGGATCAGGGAATGGAGATGCACAATCCCTAAGGGCTCCTCTACATCCCAACATGGAAGTGTGCTCAGCTCAGCAGGCAGCAAGCCCAAAGATGTCTTTAACCATCCTGATGCTCTGGAGTGGGAGGGCAAATGCAAAAATAACCTCTAAGTGACAGTGCTGAAAGGTGGCGGAGAGCCTCAAAAGCCACCAAATGAGTACAGCTTCCTCTGCTAAAATGAAGTGTTCCTTTTTGGTTTTAGGTTTATTGAATTGTCCTTCCTCCATGAAATGCTCAATGCATTTTCTGCTGGTGGGGTGGTTTGAAGTCAGCCGGGAGGGCAGGGGGGAGCGGAAACAGATGGCCGTACTTTGGCTGCTCCGTTAGTCCTGGTAAGATCAGTTATAGCACTGTTGAAACAATTCCAGGTATTATTTTTGAATCTGGTTTCCTCCTCCAAGCCGTGTGTCCTCCAAAGAATCTGTCCAAAGTCTCAAGATATTTACGTCTTCAATCTAAAAGTCAGAATGCATTAGGCAGGCAAACTTGGTCTCAGTGAGCTTAAAATAAACCAGTTCACTTTGAGTCTCACGCTATTAAATCAGTCGTTGAGTGTCCTCACAGCAACTAGATGTTGCAGGTTTCCAGCTCTCAAGCATAGTCTTCTGGTTGCTCATGCCTTGAGGGTGCACCTAAGACCACTGCAACCTTGCTTAGCCTCAGCTCAGCCCAAAGGGGCAAAACCCCAGGGCAAATTGCAAAAGCCTCACTGAGGACAAGTTGTCCTAACAAATTCCTGTTGCCCTGCCCCAACAGGTCCATGTCTGTCCCATGCTGAGGGCTCCAGAGCTGGATGCAGGGCCCTCGGGGTGGGGGGTCTCACCAGAGCGGAGCAGAGGGGCAGAATCCCCTCCTTCAACCTGCTGGCCATGCTGCCAGGGATGCAGCCCAGGGTACGGTTGGCTTTCCTGCTGGTCATGTCCAGCTTCTCATCCCCCAGTACCCCCCAGGTCATTCTCGGCAGGGATAGTCTCCATCCCTTCTTCACCCAGCCTGTATTGACAACGGGGGTTGACAGCTACGGTGCAGGACCCTGTACTTGGCCCTGTTGAACCTCATGAGGTTCACACGGGCCCACTTCTTGAGCTGGAAATGTGTCCCTGCCCCAGTGACTGCAGATCCAGCTCTTGGGTTTCGCCTCCTCTCGGTGCCTGGGATCAGTGCTGGGCAGAAATGCTGCAAAAGTGACTTTCTGAAGGTGACAGTGGGGACTTGCTCCTCAAGGAGGATTTCTTAAGAAACATGATATCGCTCTGACAAGGCATGATGACAGGAATGCAGGATGCTTCAGCAAAGCCGCTCACCACCTTGCTGGGGACGGAGGGAATGGAGGAAAACAGCCACAATAAAAGGCCCTGGTTTGACAAAGCCCAGCTGGTTTCTAGGGTTCTTAATGAGCTCACAAAGTTGTTTTGCTTTTTATTGCTGGCAGACAATGCCATTTTTAAGGCTCATAGCATAAAATTATATATTTTTGTAGGTGAAATTACTTGATTAATCATTAAGCTGTTGAATATTTTAAACAAACCAGACATCTGTTGTGAATGGTGAAAGCTGCACAGAAATAAAACTGCAGCTTTTAGGAGATCTCCATGCCAAAGGGAAGCTGGAAAGCAATTGCAACCACTAGCTGCACAATGAAGAAAAATAATAATAATATTAAGGGGCAAAAAACCTCCAGGATTTGAGCAAGGAAAAATAAGCAGATGATGTGAAAGTTTGTACTGCTCAGCCAAAGACGGGCATCACAGCTCTCTCATAACCCGGTGTGATTTGTTTAATGGTGACTTGGCCCAGGGAACCCCCCGGGAGCTGCTCTGCTTTCAGGGGTCTCTTCTGCCTGATGAAATGGTCTTGTTTAAGCCGAGTCCTTTGCTAAAACCTAGGTCACCCTGGGATCAGCTTGTTTATAATTACAGTATCCTAATAAGAGTAATGGCAAGGTTCCATCAGCTTGGACTAGTTTTGGAAATACAAACTTTCTATTTTTTTTTTTTAGTTGGGGGGGAGGGAATCCTTGGCTTTTTTAGAGGAAGATTTTGATCACAGGGGAGAAAAGTTAAATGCTTTTCTTTGGCACAAAGATCTATGTTGTTGTGTGGGTTTCTCTTCAGTCTTCTCTTCTGTAGAGGGTTTTTTTTCCCTAGAACTGGCTCTCAAACCAAACCAGAGAGCTCTCAGACCTTGGGTGTCTCCAGGCTCTCCTGCCAGCACTGATGATGTCTGGACCCATTTGATCTCCCCCTCCACAACCTCAAAGGCCTGAAGAGCCAGGTCTGGCTCCCTTGGTACCAGGAGGGGATTCCTTCAGACTCTGAAATGAGAGATCTGCTTAACGACCAGGGTCCTGGAGCAGGCAGGAGAAGGTCTGGTGCCCACCGAAGGCTGGCCCTCACGGGGCCATTAGCAGCAGCCGGCATCGGCCACTGCTGCGGGAGGCAGAGGATTTGTTGGTGAGGGGGGGTTTGCATGGTGCTGCCCCTCTTATCGATAGGTTTTCATCCAGTTTTGCTGAGTGGCACAAGTAACTCAGGGGAAAAACATCCCTGTGCAGAAGCAGCGCTTTGCTAGCCTGTGAGTCGGGCAGTTCCTGGGGTGATTTCAGTGGGGCAGGCGATGGCACAGAAACCTCCTTCCCCCCTTCTTGGGAGCTCTCATGGCTGAGGAAATCTTGGTCTGAACCTCCACCTCCACCCAGGAGGGGACAATCCCCTCCTTAGCGCCTGCCCCCTCCAGCCGTGATGCTTAAGGAGCTCCCAGGTGCATCCCAAGGCTCTTCTGCTTCTTGCAGGGCACCTACAACCCTGCCTTTGATTTTCCACTTAAAGGTTAGCTGATGAGGTTCACAAAGTGCCCACGTTGCCTCGCACAGCAACGAAGTCCTTAAGTTGGTATCAAATTTCCTTCAGATCCTGCAAAACAACTGCATCGGCAAAATCCTCGCGTGCACCTGATCCCTCCTGCCCTGCTAACGTCCCCGCCGTGGACCAGTGCCACCGCGGGTGTCCTGCAGCCCCCCCTTCCCTGAACAACCAGGCACGGGGAGGACTGATGGCTGTGGGAGATGGGGGTCCCCAACCCGTGGAGGGGAGCAGGGGCCAGCCCGCTCCATCCCTGCCTGTCCCGCTGGTGCTCTGGCACACGTTTTCCCCCTAAGCTTTATTTTCTCCCCATCCAGCACCAAGCTGGACCCATTTGCTCAGGAGACTGCAGGATAAAGCCGAAACAATCATCTTGGTGCATTTGCTTTCCTTCTTCTTTACATTCAGCCGAGTTCCTCTGATTTGCTCCAGGACTGAGCCGCGGGGCTTTGCTTTGCCTCCATGCCCTGTTCTGGCTTCCCTGGCTCTGCCGGGGCTTCGCAGGGATCTCCATCCCTGTTCCCACCCCGGCCGGGCTGCGCGTTCCCTCTGGTCCCTGTCAGCACCACGATTCAGCACCAGGAAATAACTCGTTGGGCAGGGAACGTGCCGTCCCTGACTGACACCCGCCTTTACCCTCTCCACTGATACCGAGTTAAACCTATTTTCCGCAACATAAATTCTTCAGAAGGGCCACACTAAGCATTTTGCAAAACTTCCTTGGTTTTTCCTTCAATAACTGCTCCAGGATGCAACGCTCTTTCCCAAACAGAATCGCATTTACCCGGGAGAAAACGCAGGCTCGTCCTAACGTCATTACGGTGTGTTTTCACTCTTGCTGCTTCTGACCTGAGGGGTCAACTGCTCTGTCTGGATTTACGAAAAGGCAAGGTGATTTTATGATCAAAAATAACCATTTGTGGGTAATTAAATCGCATGCTTCAGGGCATAAACCATAACCTGCCAGTGGCCAGGATGGGACTCCCAGAGAACTGGAAATACTCGCTGACAATTAATTTTCACTCTATTCATGGGCTGGGAGGGATCAGAGGGGTGAAACAACCGTAATTAATTTACAGCGATTATTTCCAACAGCTGGCAAGTGGCGTAATGCACCAGCAGAGATGGCTGGGAGCACGGAGATAACTGAGGAGAAACACGAGGCCCCTCTCAAGCCAAACAGCCCTGTACCGGCTCTTCCCTGGGAGCCCGGGCGAAGGTCCGTGCCCCCCCCAATGCCTGGGGGACACGCACTGATTACCCCGTCCCCGGTGCCCCACCGGGCTTTCCCCGCAGCACGGCTGTGACTCGAACCCGGCAAACGTTTCGGGAATAGCTTTGCCTGCGCCGTTCTGGGATGCCTGCTGGCGTGCAGGGAGGGGTCCTGGGTGGGACCACGCACCGCAGCGTCGGACTGCGGAGACGCTGGGGGTGCTCTGCATGCAAAATGCGCCTTTTCAAAATGGTATCTTCATAGCTTTCTTCAAGATTCTATGTTTTCTTATGTTTGTTTTTGTTTTTTTAAAATACCACTTCGGTCAAGCTCTATATATTTTGGATAATCGAGACGCTGTCTCATGGTAGAAGATTCAGTTTTCCCAGGGGCCGCCTGTGCGGCTGCTGCCCAAGAGCCACTCGGGTGCTCAGGAATGCACCAGCAAACCCCTCGTCCGCACACCCCCAGGCATCGCTCCCTTCTTTGTGACAACCCTCCAAAGAGATGTTTTTAAACAGCCTGTGCGTGTTGGCAGGTTCTGGCAAAAGACATCCCTGGTTTGGTGAGGGGTTATTTTGTCCCTTCACATTCACAGGGGAAGGGTCTGGGGCAGGGAGCCTTGTGGGGATGGGGTGGGAAGCTCGGGGTGGGCTTGTGTGATGGTTTTGTAGCTTGTGCACCCTTCCCTTGCCGCCTCCCTCCCCCCAGCTGTCTGCAAGGGGCCCTTATTAGGGCAGAGATAGCAAAGGAGGAGAAAATTATCCTCGCTAACAAGCTGTTTGCTGTTTATGAGCAGGTAAAGGCAGCGCTGGAATGAATTATTAATAGGGTGGAAATGGGGTCCCTCCACAGATCTGCTAATTCTGGCTCCGCCGAATGTCGCTCCCTCTGTCTCTCCCCCGGCCGTGGTTTGGGGGGATTGATTGCTCCTCCGCTTCCTTCCCCTTCCTCCCGGATTGGAGGTTGTCCGAGTGCAAGGTCACCCCTTGGCACGGGTGTTAGGACACGCTTTGCCTGCGTGTGGGATTTGGAAGAGCGTGAGTCAGCAGAAACCGGCACCGTCGGCTTCGCGGCATGGCACTTGGCGAGCACACGCCGGGACGCGCTCTGCGAGATATTTTGCTTTGCTTTTTGCCTCTTCCCTTTGGCCTGAAGCAGATTCTTGTTCACTGAACAGCGCGCTGCTTGTTCAAGGCTCTCGGGCTCCCTTGGGCCCCTCTCTCCGCCAGAGAAGAGATTCAGCCCCTACTCGCGGCCGCTCTTCCCCTTCCCCCTCCAGCCTGCTTCTGAATTCAAGAAGCGAGATCTCATTCGTATTTCATCCCAGCTCAGCACTGCATCCTTCTCTCCACCAGCTGTGGGGAAACATCACAGTGTCAGACAGGGTTGCGTGGTGCAATGTCCTATCTCCAGGTGGGGAAACTGAGGCAGGGAGGGACTTCAGGAGCAGATCTGGGCTTCACGGGGCACATTAGGGGCTTCACTTTTCTGAAGATTGAGCTCCTCCAGGCACCTGCAGTTGGGCAAAGTAGTGGCTCCTTCACCCAATCTTGATGTGAGTGTCAAGGCAAACCATGAGGGTCACGGAAACCTCCGCTCTCACTCCATGCTGTCTCCGAAACTCTCCCCATAGTCTGCTTAGTGCCTCCAGGAACAGGGTCTGAACTGACCTTTGCGCCGTAGCTGGTACAACCTCTGCAGGAGACTGACATCCAGGCAGGAGGCATCCTCCCCGCAATGGGAGGATCCAGAGGGAGATGCTGCTCGTCACGCACAGGGACCGACCCAAGTCACCTGTCCAACCTCACAACGCAGCTGGCACTGCTTGGGCAGACACAAATCCCTTCACGCCCACGCTGGTGAAGCCAGAAACGGTCAGAAAATCTGGTTGCACAATGAATTTGAACCTCCAGACTGAAATCAGCCCAGTCCACAGGAGACCTCTCCAAGCAGGGCCCCGAGCACGCCGTTTGCAGGGTGACCTCGGGGCAGCACTCCCATTTCCAAAGCGCTGTGATGCCCGGGCAGCAGCTTGGCTTCTGCTGCCCGATCCACTGCCCAGCACCTTGTCCTGAAAAACGCACGTGTGGTCGATTTGTGGGCGACACAAGGGTTAACACCGCCCAGAAAATTCCACTCCTAAGCAGATAATCTCATCTGTGCTGGGCACACACACACATCGACCGCAGCCTGGCCTCTCGTGGAATAATTTTTGAGCAGCTCTTTCTCTGTGCACTGCTAATCCCCCGGTGAGCGGCTCTAACCCCGTCCCTCCCGGCGCCCTGGGCTCACCTCTGCACCCACCTCCCTGCCGGGGCTGCACCCCGGCGACCGCTCCTTTTGCAGGTTTGTGAATTACGGGTGACCTAGAGCCCGAGAGCAGAACCTGATGAACCAGATGCCCCTCGGCCAGCAACCGTGGGCACGCGTTCAAAGATGCAGGCGTTTAATCCCACTGACTGCCTTTTAGCTCGTCTCCAAACCTGGACTCTCTGTACCCGAGAGCTGCAAGCTTTGCTCTTCCCAGGGCGCTCCCCTGAAGCTTGTCTACAAATTAAGCCGCTTGGATCCTGCCCCATCCCTGCTCTGCCAGACTGTTAAGCCCTTGCATCTTGCTACAGGGACGTATCCGTGTCCGCAGCCCCTACCAGCAGGAGCACAACAGCGGCGACCTGTGCGCTGGGCTCCGAGTGCATTATTGATTCAGGACTAAGAAAATGCTTAGGAAGTAGGAAAAGTGTCCTGCTCTCTAAAAGCTTGTGCGCCTTGTAAGCTCAATACATGCAGCCTTTGCAGAGAGGCTCGCTACGCCGCTATTAATATTTTATTCTGTAAGAGAGGCCCTGATAGTTTGAATGGGGGAGGACAGGACGCGGAGGCTCGGGGTGGGAAAAGGGGGAGGGAGCAGAGGCTCTGCTGTGGGCCTCAAACACGGGTGCAGATCTTCCCTCAAGCCTTTGCGGGGGGAGCACGGCTGGGTGGTGGATACCCTGCACCCACCCCTGGCCTCCGATCAGGGATGCTGTGTCTGCTGCCTCCAGCACTCTGCTTTCGCTGTTGGATGCAGAGCATTTGGCTGCTTTACACTCTATTTTAGGGGAACCATTCAGCAGGTGCCTGTTGGTGGCTGGGACCACGCTGTGGTCAGCCCAGAACGTGCCCTGGCTGTCCCCCAGGGCAGGACTGCGATCCTCTCCTTTTAGAGGGCTCCACCAAACCCCTTTAATGGCAGCACCACAGAGCCAGAGCAGCTGGCACGGCCAGGGGATGGGGGCTCACAAACCCTTTGGCTGGGTGTAAGAACCAGTTGAATCTGTGCTAGTTCTCCCTTTGGGATATTCCCCCTCAAAGGGCTGTGGAGGTGTCGAGGGCAGGACTGGACCCAGTGGTGGCAGCATCCACGCAGGGCTTGGCTCCAGAGGAGCAGAGACCCATTGCCCATGCCGGGGCACGCAGCAAAATGAGTGCTGGTCCCAGGCTACAGGCGCTGCCTGGCATCCCTCCTGGGTGGGTGACCCCGCTGCCTGCTCGGGCACCCACCACCATGCTGCTCTGATCCCACACCAGCGCTCGCCTTGCCGTGTGACCTGGCCGAGGCTGGAGTTGCGGTGCCGTGCGTGGAGCAGCGCCGGGGGGGGGGGGGCTGCTGCGTTAG
>Ga0065711_1000518_pt1 | contig 63629 bp, 32 predicted proteins | sample Hoacrofraction12_FD_59098 | JGI IMG/M metagenome (GOLD analysis project Ga0065711, IMG submission 59098) | Hoatzin crop microbial communities from Cojedes, Venezuela - Epithelial fraction 12 v2 (version 2) | ecosystem: Host-associated > Birds > Digestive system > Esophagus > Crop | place... | reverse complement strand
CGCCTCCCCCCCCAAAAATACAGCTTCTCTGATAAATACCCTCACCTTTCTTCATCAGGCATGTGAATGGAGTATCAGGCAGAGCCATCTCTAATCTCTCAAGTACCTTTCAATCTGCTTGCTATTAGGGCACTGAGATTCCCCTCTATCTCTGTGGCAGATAAAATGAGCTCAAAGTTACACTTTCAGGGGCGGAGGTCAGTTCCCTGATACATCTAGACAGAAGCCTGTAATCACTTGAGTTTTTGTCCAAGTGAGAGTTCAGAACATGCTGCATTTCTTAAATCTACTTATTAACATGATAACTAATCTAATGGATGCCTTCAGACGCTTGAAAGCTGAAAGCAGGAGCGAGCATGCATACACATCAGGACAGCTTCTACATTTTTAAGCCAATTTGCTACTTGCCTAGAATTAAAAAGAGGATGATAGGTCCAGATCTGCAGAGACTTTAACGGGAACTAGCAAACTCTAACCATGGCTGAGGGGCAGAGGGAGATGATGTCTTCCCTACTGCACAGGGAATTTTCTGTCACGCTCTTAAGTCTTTTGAGTCTAAATTTTAAATAATGTATTACTGTCTGCCATTTTAATGTTTGCATACAGACTCCTGTGACAGAGTTGCAAGAATCCATTCTGGTTCATTTTTCAATCAACAGGTAAAAGGAAAGACAGAATGTTCCCAGCTACCCTTTCAATGCATCCAGCATTTGTAACAGCAGAAAGCACGCTCTAGGAAAAGCCCTAGTTTTGATGTGGACTCAACAAAATCCTCCAACATCTTACTCAAGACAAATTGGTAAGAGGAGTTTGCTGAATGAAGAGGAGAACAGTCTCACCTCCCTTGGTGGAAGGACTCTTTCCAAGCGTGAGTCAGGAACAGCTTTTCCGTTGTTCTCAGCACTGAATGGCAGTCGTCCACTTGGCTTCCCAAAAGTCCTGTCCCAGAGTCGACACGAGAGTGTTACCTGCAGGACACACTCAATTCAGCAGGGAGGGAAGGGCAAAGCTCCTTCCTAACACCAATACAACACACACTTTAAAACAAACATGTAGGTTTAGTTGCTAACACCACACCTGGATTGTGAAGGAGGGTCCTCAGAAGCCCTTAAGCCTTCTCAGTTTTACATCAAATTGCTATTCCTGGGGGTAGAAGCAGTGTCTTTCCCGCCCCGGGCACAGCTATGTAGTGCCATACGAATAAACAATACAGCAAGGCAAGAGATCAGGGAAACATAACAGTGCGCTGACACCTCAAGTTTGGATAACTTACAAACTGCATCAATTCCTGGCAAGGCTGACCTGACTCCTGATCCTGAGAGCTCAATAAATTGAGTTCCACAGAGTTCACCATGTATTGGTTTTCTGATGAAAACTTTAATAAACAGGAGTCTTTTTGCTTTCCACAGCAGTGTAGTTCTAACGGTGTTGCACAAGCATCATGATTTCTCTTGCTGCTTTGAGGCAAGTTTCACTCCATGCCCCCACCATGCTATGCACTGAGCTTTGCTTGGGTTTGCTCTCCACCTCAGAGCAAGCTGTGTTTCCATGATGTATTATTAAAGTGCGTACGTTTTTTGTGAGCTACCCTGGTACCCTTCAGTAGAGAGACACAATCTAAATGTAAAATAGCATTACTGTGGTAAATGAGGAGAATTCAGAACTTGGGCATCTGTACTGTATGTATGAGATGCGCTTGGATGCTAAAAGCTATCCCCTTTTGCATGTAAAACACCACTACCTTGTAGTTTCTTCACTGAGATCTGGAAGCGTAGAAACAAAGTCTGACTTCTAAATGACTAATGCCTGCGACTGCGCCGCGGGCCTGAGAACTTCAGTCCGCACCCACCTGACAGTGACTGACTGGCTCATAGAAAACAGCGTTTAATAACGAGAAGAAAGGCCCGGGCTGGAAAACGATCCTACTTCATCAATTGGCAGGAAGCTTATGAGGTGTTTTGTGGATTCATAGCACACAAAATGTGAGAACCGGGGGGAGACAGAGGCGCAAAACCCAAAACACTTCACTGGCACCATCCCGGCGTCTCACGGCGCGATGGGTATCACGGCCTCCCCGGGAGGGCTCTGCGCGGACCGCCCACGAGAGCCGCCAGAAGTGAGGCGGCAACGGCCCCGCTCCGCGGCACTCTTGCCACTTAATAGGAACAGCTGGTCAGTGAAGTGTTTGCGAGAAATTTAACAAGGCTCAAACAGTGAGAAGCATCTGCCAATAAATCAAAAGGGAGCGCCCGGCTAAATGAGGCTTAATTTAAATCCGTGCCTAGGGCTGACAGAGGAGAGCTTCACGGCTCTTCCGCATCGCATTAGAGCGCGCAGGTCCTCGCCCACGCCAGCAGCAGCTCGGGGAAGCTGTGTCTGAGCGCTAGCCTGGGCTCTCCGGTTAAACACGCAGCAACCATGCGATACTGCAAATCGACTGCAAGGGGGGTTAGTGGGGAGAGACGACAGGGACATCATTTCTCCCTAACGTCACATTTTCCGAGCCTTTTGAACATGATGAAAGCCACCTTGGCCACGAATATTTTCGGCTCTGCTGTGCCACGTTGCTGCTGCCAGCTTGGGTCCGCTGCTCCCCGGCAGAGCAAGCCGCCACGCCAGAAAAGGCTGGGGCTGTAGACAGAATGTCCTCAGAACAGCAGCTGGGGATAGAAAGGAGAGGGAAGCCATCTAACATTTTTGTTTCCTCGCCTGAGGAAGCGCACACAACCTTCTGTGAAAGTCCAGCTTCCCTGGAGGCCCCACGGTGCAGCGGGTGCGGGTGGAAGCTTCTGGAAGGTCACCTCATGGTGGGCTGATGGTGACAGGGCACAGCCCCAGGGCGGCCACGGCTGGTACCAGGGTGGGGGTCACCCGTCCCTCCTGCTTCACTGGGCAGTTTTTGGCCTGGCAGCAAGAGCTGGATTCACCTTGAGACGCTCCCAAGCAAACTGGGTGCCTTCAGTCTCCTGGCGGATCAGGAGAGTCACGCCAAAGGAAACATGGAGGTGCGCCGGTCGTGCCTGTGCTCTGCGATGAGCAACGCTGACTTATTTTCAAGGAAATGCTCAATCGTGCCTATGCAGCTTTGGAGAAAATCCTCACGGCTGCCGTGGACACCTCCAGCATTCGCAAGAGCGGCCATCTCGTCTCAGGCTTCGTGCTGTAGCCGACCCCACTCTGTGCCCACGCCTGGCAGCATGCCTGACGGAGGCCAGCGTTCGATCACCGGCTGCGCTGCCCAGGCTTCCTCGCACGGGCGCCGGAGGGAATCGAATTTGCTGCGTTTGCGAGCAACAGCAGCGTCCCCTTTGCCAGAAGGCCTCGGGGTGCGATCAATGGAAATAATCACTTTTCAGGCCATTGCGGTAACGCAAGCAGCCAGTCAAAACTGCACAAACAGGAACAGTAAGCAGGATGTTGCCGCAAAAGATCATCAGCAGAGGCGGGGGTGGTGGGATGCGAGAGCGACGGAGCAGTGCCAAGGTGGCTGCCTATGTGCCCCCACGACGCAGGGTCCTGGAGCCAGTGCAGGGCCAGGCAGCCCCAGGGTCCCCCCCTGAGCCTGTGGCCATGGCTGGAAAGCACCACAGAGGTACGCGGGCAGCCCACTGTGCCTCAAAAGACTGTTCATGCCGCCCAATTTTGCTTGCTTTTAATCTCTGACAGCACACGGCGCTGCCGGGGTCTTTGCTCGCAGTTCGCAAACCAAGGTGCAGGGCTGGTTGTTCCTTCGTCTGGGGTGCGGAGGGACTGCAGAGGCGAAGGAGAGCGGAAAGGCAGGGAACGGCTGAAGGATGAGCTGCAAGGTGAATTTCTTTGGGCTGGGCTGTCACTGAATTCTGCATGGCTGCCCTTTGCATGAGCTGGGGAATCAGTTTGGCTTGCTTTCTCAAATTAAATTAGAGATACCCAAAGCGTGACTCATACAACAAAGAGTACCAGGAGGTATTTCTGGTGTATGCACAAATCCAAACAAACGCATCTGTAGGGAAAGCTGCTCTGCAAGAATTGTGACCGTTGCCTCACATACTCACCGAACCCCTGACTGGAGGAGACCTCAACAAACTTCTTGTTTGTAATGTTTCTCAGAAGTTTCAAGTAGAACAGGCTGAAAATATTGTACAAAATGCAAGTGGAAAGAAGAAATCAGGAATAAGTGACTTCTTACAGAAATACTGGTATATTGACATTCCAGTTAGCTTTGTATATACAAATACACATTTACATGCATGCACACACACATATGAACACATAAAATGGATTAGATTCATCCTGAACCTTTTGACAACAGCAGCTACACTTTTTACAAGTCAGAGGCAGCCATATACCCTTCAGAAATCATCTGGTAGGAAAATATCAAAAACAGAATGTACAGGCTTTTAAAGAAATGTGTAGGAGCGAAACAAGCTTATTTCTGTTTTAATCCAAACTGAATCATATGTCTTATGTCAAAGCTATAAAAAACAAGGAAGGTAAAAAAGGTAATTCTTGTACTCCAAACTTTGTATCTTGTATTAAATTTTTTCCTTCCCTTTACACAAAAGGAACAAAAGAAGTGTCAATTCCTAGCAAGATAATTTCACCTCTTTCCTACAATTAAGAAGAAACTAAGGAGACACATCCTCTTCTGGTATAGTCTGTTACAGCTCCTCAGGATTCAAAGGAACTAGGACAGTTTCCAACAGGGGAGGACATGATCCTCAGATCTTTAGTAAGTGAAAAAGCATCCTGTCTGAAACTGTTTGGGAGAGGAAGCTTCTCCAGAGACAGCTAATAAAAGACTTTCAGTGCTCTGTAAAGGAGATTAACTGATCCTGAGTGAAAGGCCACTACCGTTTACTGCCCAGCAGGAGAAGTGTGGTGGCCCCTGGCCCTTTTCCCAAGCCCCAGCAGAGCAGCACGCGGGTCGGGTGAGTGGTTCGGCTGGCAGCAGCTGCCATCTGTCCCCTTGGCCACCTCTGCTATTACTCAATGGCCCAGATCTGCTCAACCGACCGGGAGGCCATGGAGAAGAGGAGCTCCCATATGGCAGTCTGCTGCTACCACGGATGCTTACTGCACCGTACCCTCCTCAGGTCTGAGGAGCCTGGGGGAGGATGGTGTCCAGAACTGGGCTGCATGAAGTCCTTCAGTGCCAGGAGCCTGCTTCCTCCCTCCATTTTTCACAGGGTGCTCAGATCCTGCCAGATCATGGGTAGTGCATGCTCTGCAAAAGTACAGTGAGCCAGGCAGTTCCGGGAAGTACAACACACTCTGTACGCACATCCTGTCTGCACAGGCTCACCATGTGTCATGCAGTGGTGCAGGCGATGCTCTCTGCTCTTTCCTGACACTGAAAAGATGATTGGGGTCTGCCTAGCCAGGACAGTCAGACACCACAAAATCACCACACTGGGCTAGGACACAAGGAGAATAAAAGACATAAAAATCTTTAAGCAAGCTGAAAAGCTTCCAGTAGCCTTGGAGCCGTATTCAGATAAATGACCTTAGACACTGATGCACCAAAAGGAAGATGTCCTGTCCAGGGAGGATTTAGAGTGTGTGATCCCGTAGGACACATACTTCCTATTGATATTACAGACAGCTTCAGAGCACCCACAGGAGGCTGGAGGCTTCAGCAGTGAGCCATGTCCATCCAAACAACAGTAGACTCCGGCACTCCCTGCTGCCTGCTCAGTAGTTGCATTGGTACTTGAGACAAGACCTGCAATCTTTCCCTCCATTCCTGCAAAGCAGGGTGAATCTGCTTATTTCCTGACACGGCGTGATGGAAGATGTAATGTTATTTCAATGGCATGAGTGGTTTTTACCTGCAGACTGAGAGCTCTTCACAACATGGCTTCTGTCCATGGGTCCTGGGCCATGATGGGGACTCCTAGATACAAGATCAGAAATGAATAAAATGATAAAAAAACAACAGTTCTTACAATTACATCCTACAGCTTCTTGCTTTCTCATCCCCCTCACTCCTGGCTTCTGCAGTAATAACAGCAGCAGAATTGAAGAGTCAACAGAATAATACCGCAAAGTTCAGGTTATCTCTGGAAAGACTTCCCAGAACAGCCTGGAGTGGCCACATGATTTTAGAGAAAGTGGGAGAATGTCACCTTCACTCTAAGCCCAAGACTAATTGCTGGGCTGGATCCATTAACCCCATCTGAGCTGCACAGGTCTTCATATCTCTTGCTTCTTCTGGCAACAAAGAAATAATATCAAAGTAATACAAAAACTATTATCACCCCAAGCCATGTTCATCCAGTGCTGGGAAACTATTCTGTGCCTTTGCACTAATTATGCCGGCTTCTTACACTACCAAAATAGCCTTTATTAAAGAAATGTAAACAGGTTCAGAACACACGAAAGATCATTCATCAGACCAGAAAACCATATCAAATCACTACCATAAGGAGGAAGACATTTCTGAGTTGCTGTCTATGTATTTATTTTTTGCATATGGAATCAGTCATTTTGCATGCTTGATAAAATCAAGGACAATTAAACTATATTGAGCTTTAATTTCAGACTGAGGCATACATCTACAGCGGAGTATTTCTTCCTGCAATATCTGGAATTACTAACCAGCAGCACAAGCTAAGTTCAAATATCAGGTAAGGTGGGAACAAGTTCATTGCTCATCAAAAAAGCAGACAATGATCAAGGTGTTGGAATACTTTGCATTACTCTCAGAAAAGAAGAGTTCAGTCAAAGTCTATATTCCAGTCTGGTATATATTTCGGATGAGGAGCAGGACAATAAATGTTTCAGGAGTTGGAGAGGGATAGGACAAGGTCAAGCAGAAGTGACCCAGCTAGGAGTCCCACCATTCTGTGCAAGAGGATAAATGAGCCCCATCGAGGGCTGAGTCCTCAGTATTCATGAACAGCAACACTGGCTGTGCTCTTAGCTTCCTGCACGCTCAACATCGCCTCTTTGAGCTGCACTGCTCAAAGATCTGTGGAGAAAAGATCCTCTATTTACAAACGCACAACTGCAACAATTATTTTTAGTGCCAAATTCAACTTTCATATCTTAAAAAACCAAAAACATTTTTCTCTGCTTCTTACAGTGTCTAGTGTATCTGCCTGTTGCAGTGCCTGGCTCTTCTCCGAGCGGCTGGTGCTTCCTTGTGAACGGACCGGACAATGGATCCTCCCTACAAAGCCTGGTGTGCAGCAGACATTATCTCCATCCCACATTAGCTCTCAGTTTGCCTCCGGTTCTGAAAGGTCCCTGCTCCTGCATCTTGGATGGCAGGTCCGGGCTGGTTGTTCGCCTTGCAGAAAGTGCTGTGCCTGGGTGATTTTGACCTCGTTCTTTCCTCCCAAATCCTCAGATGACCTATGAGAAGAACAAAGCTTTTCCAAGCTGAGCAGATGGCTTGCAAGGGGATACTTGCTCAGGAAGGGCAGGCTGTGCTAATGACTTTTCCAAAGTCCTACTGTCCTGTTGCCAACAATGTCATTTCCAGAAAGTGAATCCTGTGGCAAGACAGCAAGGAAAGGTGGTTTTAACAACACAGCGCTATCCCTGGTCAATGTGAAACAGCTGTAAAATCTTTTTGGCCATACAAACACTGATCAAGCTGAGTTTTCTAGAGGTTCTGGACAGCTGAAGTCCTACAGAGTGGGGCTGAAAGGAGATGACTTATATTTTCTGGAAAAGCCAAGTCAGTTGAGGCCACAGAGTCTAAATGAATCATTTAATTAGAGACCACACAGAGTCAGAAAAGGTTTTTGATTCCATCCAAACGTCCTCTTATCACAGGAAGCTACAGAGTAGGATATTACACAGCTTAGAGAAAAAAAAAATTAATATATCAAACACTTTATTAAGTCCTTCTATTCCTCATTTGTGAAAAATCCATCCAGCTCACTCTCTAAGGCACAATGGCTGGCCACTCAGCAAGTCGCTATTAAAATCCTCCCTATCCAGTGACAGTTGTATTACAGCAGAGGAGGTGTTAGATGTCTTACTAGAGCTTTGCACCGCAGCTTACACAGGGAACTGTGGGTCCTACCATTTTCCCCTCATCTCTAATGAGCACTCGTGTCTAGAACAATAAAATCTCCTCTTGATAGTTATCACTTTGAAAGAAAAATCAGCTATTAAGATGATTAAGATACAGCTCGGGTACAGTAAAACCTTCTAATGTCTATTTCCATCTACCTTTGAAAGGCAGACTGCTACACAGAGGCAACCAAATGTCCTAGTTTAACCTTTTACATAGTTATCAAATGAAAAGGAAGAACAGTGAGAAATTCAGCAAATCAAAGGCTTTGCAAGACAGTTCAGGGACTTCAAAACAGCCTCTTCTCACATGCAATACTTGTGTGGGAGAACAGGAGGGAGGAAACAGTCCGTTCAGATCTTCAGTCAGTTTAGGACTTACTCCTATCAGTTTCTGACAGCTTCTTCTGATGCAACAAAGTTTGATGCACTTCAGAGGTGTTACTCATTACCAGTTCTGTTTACAGTACAGAGCGCCAAGCAAAAAACTTCCTTACCCGGAGATCAGCACCAACTCAAACTAAATCTCTTGACAGCAGGACTCTTTTTTCTGTGATTAATTTTTTGAAGGAGATAGGAATGCTATCTGAATGATTAGCTGACCAAGTACGTCAGAGAACAGACTATAAATAGGATTCACTCGCAAAATGGAGGTAGAACCAGACACATGCAGTATGTCGAAAGGGACTTTGATTATGCTCTGTTTTTAAAGAGTGACAAAACCATGTCAGCAAAATTTACAACCCCAGTATCACTGAAATTTGCAACTCAGTAAAGTTGTCAAAAATATTAAATTATACATTATGCATAGAAGTGGTTGAGAAATTACCCAAAGATTTGCTTAAGAAACATCAAAGCGATTAAATTCAATCACATTTTTCCTGAGCTGGTATTCTCTTTCATTTTCATCAGGCTTAGGGAATTAACAATGGTATTGGCAAACATTTACTCAGATAAGTCGGACTGCAGTCCTCCTAGTTACAGCGTGAAGACTCACTCCCTGCATCCCAGTTTACACATCATTCTACCTATCCACCAGCGTTTTGGAACAGAGATCTATGTGCTGAGAAAATTACAGCAACAGAAAATATCAGTCCTCCTATCCAAATGCATGGATGTCACGAAGCTGAATTCATGTTTGTCCAGAGAAATAGAGGAGGAACCAAGCAAAGCTAGACCAGCTCAACTGGATGTCCGGGAGCTCCCTCTAATCCTGTTTGGAATATATTACGCCTAGAAGGTAGCTGAATGATCTTGCTTTCAACAGGACCCTTCACAGCCACGTTGCTTGTGACAACCTTCCTTACTTCAGGACATCAAAGCCATAGTCCAAAACATGGCAACAGAAGGTCCTGCCTTCACTTCACTGCATTTTGATTTTGGATAGTTTGTTGTACCTGGAGCAGCTGAATTTTCCTCAATACGGAGCAAAACAGAACCAGGCAGTCTCCAGAAGCTTTGAGTTCCTATTTAGGAGAAGTCAGACATGGCAATGATCTAGGCATCACAGATATGAAGGAATGAGGCTGAGTTCCTATTTGGGAAATTACAGTGTTTAAAATATAAGGCGGAGAACAGAGATATTTTTAGTAAAATCATCTTCTAATTACTCCAGGGTTTATGCATTTGTGTGTCCTTCAGTCCTTGTGTCCTTGGGAAAATGCAGGAGAAGATTTTGGGTTGTCATGGAGGGTGGTCTTGTCCTGTGTCACAGGAGCACGGTTCAGCAGAGAGGAGCTATAGGTTTTGCCACGGGAATGGCATTACACAGACTAACTCCTCTGGCCTTTTATCCCCATTTACCAAACAAGACAAGAGCCATCTCACGGGAGCAGAATCCAATGCCAGTGGCTGCGAGTGCCTTTGTGACCCCAGGGTGGGGCGTGCTCCAGAAGCACAGAATTTTATTTTAGGTGTTACTGTCAATGAGTGCCTTTGTGACACCAATTAAATAATCTCTAAAAGCTCATCGGCTTGGAGTACTTTGAGCTGTGACGGACATTCACAAAGAGCTTGTATAGATGCTGTCTTTCAGATTTAATCTGTATGTGTTGTTCACGCATGTGGTATGTGCTGCTGTATGTGCTGCTGTGACTGATGCTGCACAACAGCCCTTTCTGTATGTTAGAAAGTAACTGTGGTATTCTGGATGATGAGTTGGTGACTGGTTAATGGCTGTCACGCAACATACTGTATACACATTAGCTGTCCTGTTTTAATGAGAAACAGAACTCTTTGACACTCCTCCTCTGCCATTTTTTCCTTTTTAATATGCAAATAAAAACTGACAAATGCAACCCTCAAAAGGGGTTGGACTAGACAATCTCTAGAGGTCTCTTCTAATCTCAGCTATTCTGTGGCTTTGTGAAAAGATCCTGGAGTATTTAAACAGCGTTGGAGGGTTATCATCACCTGTGGCTGAACAGCCAGCCGAGTCACCAACACGGCCGGCAATACAAACAAGGCTGTAGTGAGCTGCTTTTATTGCGCACTGCAGCAGAAATCCCTTCACGTTACAAAACGTGAATGTCGGAGCTCACCGAGCGCTATTTCAGACAAATGTTTGTTCCGTGTAACTTGTTAAAATTTCTCCTGGAAAGCAGATATCAAAAGCTGTTTCTGGTGACATTTCAGCTCGTCCCCAGTCTTGCTGAGCCTTAACACCAGCACACTGAATGTGCTTCTCTATAAAGGACTGAAAGAAAGTTCTATGTTGCCGTCAAAACGTGCACAAGGCTACGGCTTCAGCACGTGCATCTCCCTGTGCTGCCAGAACCGCACCGGGGAAGCAGAGGTACCCGCTGCTGCCTGCCTTCCGCAGCCCTGGGACTGGCGTCGCTTGGCCCGGAGCGGTGGTGGCACAAGTTGTGGTCCAGACCCATAAACTGAGGTTTGGTGTTTCAGCTGGCATGGCTGATGCATGACCTCCTGCTAAAAAAGAAAAAAAAAAAATTCCCCCTCTTCCCTGTTGTTTCGTGAGGACCATTTCTGTCCAGCAAGAGGAGAAGGAGCAGCCTGTGGCACGCACACTTCAGCTTACTGCAAGTTATCTCGCTTGTTTCTTACTAAACTTTTGCTGCGCTGTAACTTTATGTCAACGTGATCATCTGGGTTTCGTGGAGTTCATTTTCTTCTGAATAACAAGTCCGAACAAAACCCTCCTATTCTGTCTGTTAATCAAGATTGCTGGTGCCTGATTCGAAACGGCTTGGCCAGCATCCCGTAGCCTAACAGATCGCATGCAATCTTGCATCGTAAGCCACCTTAGCTGGGGCCGTAGCACTGATTGCTTGCCTGAATGTCAGAATGAATCTTTCCACTAAACTACTTGCAGCCAGTTAGCAGGGAGGTGATGTGACTTGTCTGATACCATTTCTTTTAACAAACAGCAGGCACTCTTTGGATGTGAATTGAGTTCCATTGTCACTTAGAATCTGCCCAGGAACTCAAAAACAAGAGTCTTAACACTTCTAGTATCTGCACTGAAGTAATTTACACGGAGTATTGCAAGCCATTTTCAAGGTACGTCCACCAAAGCTGGAAAAAAAACAACTTATGAGAAGTGCAGGAAAGGTTTTCTGGATTCTACCTGGTATGAGGTAGCTGACTGTTGCCACTGAAGAGTAGATAGTGTTTGTGGATAATCTTGACATTGCATTGCCATTACCAACCATTATTTACCCCACAGACTACCCGGCCAACATTTAATTAGCAAACAGTCCTCACATGCTTTTTGCAGCACAAAGGAACTGGGTTTTGCAAGGCAAACCACTCCGTGGCCACACATTAGGCAATTCTGAAAGATAAGTTACTAGTTCTTTTCAAACTGGGGAAGCTGGTAACAGCTGTTTCGATGCATGGTTCTACCTACCCATTGCCACAGCACTCACTTCACTGCGAACTTTTCCCTGTGCTGTGGTGTGTCCCCGGCAGGAGGTCCACAGGACAGACCAGCCATGTTTCCCTTGCAACGTCCTCCTACAACGAGATGGCAGGCATGACGAACATCCTGCATTTGCACAGTAACTAGTACTTACATAGCCATGAACATGTCCATTGCTATAAACGAGCTGAAAACACTCACCTTCTTGGGGTTATGGGACAACCTGTAACCAGTTACTTTCTGTATAGGCTGGCAAAGCCTACATGACTTCTAACCTCTCCAGAAAGCAGCTATGCTCAAAACGATGGTGAGAATCTAAGCTTCGCAAAAGGCAGGGAAGCCTTTCCCTACGATGGTCTGTTACGCTGAATCTGCCCACTTCTGCTTTGCAGACTGGGAAATGCACAACCAAGGCATCAGGAATGGTGTGGCCAGCAGGAGCAGGGAGGTGGTCGTGCCCCTGTACTCAGCACTGGTGAGGCTGCACCTGGAGTACTGTGCTCAGTTTTGGGCCCCTCACTACAAGAAGGACATTGAGGTGCTGGAGCGTGTCCAGAGAAGGGCAACGAGGCTGGTGAGGGGTCTAGAGAACAAGTCTTATGAGGAGCGACTGAGGGAGCTGGGGCTGTTTAGTCTGGAGAAGAGGAGGCTGAGGGGGGACCTTATTGCTCTCTACAACTACCTGAGAGGCGGTTGTAGTGAGGTGACTGTCGGTCTCCCAAGCAACTAGCAACAGTACAAGAGGAAACAGCCTCAATTTGCACCAGGAGAGGTTTAGATTGGATATCAGGGAAAAGTTCTTCACTAAAGGATTGTAAGGCATGGGAACAGGCTGCCCAGGGAAGCAGTGGAGTCACCACCCCTGGAGGTATTTAAAAGACGTTTAGACATGGCACTTAGGGGCATGATTTAGTGGTGGACGTGGCTGTGTTAGGTTAATGGTTGGACTTGATGATCTTAAAGGTCCTTTCCAACCTAAATGATTCTGTGATTCTAAGGCTCGTCGCAAGAGGTGACAATCATCTCTTCAGCTGTCAGTCCACTGGCTTTAGCAAAAGAGCGCACTGGAGAGGGTGTGAAGGACTAATACCAATTCACTCAGGGAATGAAGCTTTGCTGCTCTGAGGGGGAGGAATCGATAGCACGAAATGACTTTTCGAGAAATGAGCATAATTGTGAGACATTTTGTAGTTGTAATGCCTCACGGATAGATTTGCATTTGCATATCACACGCTAACCAGTCCCTCGTGCATCGTTTAAACCCTCTCCACACAGGCAATGCTCTGTCAGTTTTCATAACCCAGCTGCCTGTACAGGAATTGTTCTGTTTTCCCTTCCAAAACCGTGTGTGAAAGCACAAATGTTCTGTGCTCACAACTGGCTTTAGGGAATGAGCATTTTTGTCAAATCTGTACAAACTCAGAAAATATTTTGCCTACCGATTTAACAGGAGCTGCTACGTCACACAGTAAATCTTGCATTTTATACTTGGCAAGAGCTGTTTGTTTTTCCTCTTTGTGGCTATTATTAGCTAATATTCCAGGCTTTTGATATCTGCTGCACAGTCCTCAGCAGAGACACGAGCACACAGGCTAAATTCTTTTCTCCATCAATACGACGAGGAGTCCCAGCGTTGCAGGCTGCAGTTCTCATTCCATTTCTGCAAGCCTCATCATCACTCCCTGTTCCTCCTCAGTTCTGGGCCAGCATGGCCAAGCCTTAATGTGTCTGTCTGCAATTTTCTGTAAAGCATCAGGAAGCCTCAGTGGCACAGCCAGACTCCGGAAGGACAACAGTTATTATACACAAATACACAAGGCTTCAGTGCTTGTGCATCTACTCTGTGTCAGGGGGTTTGTGGCTCCTGTACATTGGAGAGATACAAGAGTTACAGGAGTTAATCACTACAAAGCTACAGCTAATCGTGACCTCCTTTTGCTTCAGATCCTTGTGCCTGCACATTTGTTATGGATGGACTCTTGGCCCATTTCCACTAGTCAGGACGGCTTGGCGATGTGCTTTGCCTCTCGCTGGAGCTCATGAGCCTCCCTTGCTGCCCTGGGATCAACCTGCCTTCCCTGCCGATAAAGTGGTGCCCACGGGGGATAGAAAAAGGGGTGTCCTACCACCCCACCAGACCAAAGCGTCCCCTTCAGACACCTGCATCTTTCTTCTGCCAAGCCCTGAGCCCCGCTCTGGGGGAGCGAAGAGCATTGCCAAGGTGTGTGGGGGAAGACACACAACCTTCCCCCACTTCAACTCGCTTCTACGGGGCGACGCTCTTGTAAGGCCATGCTGGAAACGGCCAAGCCTAGGGAAGGGGCAGTGCTTAGGGTGAAAGGCCGCATCCAGGCTCTCCATCCCTTGCACTGCCCTGAGTTCGTTATCACCCCCAGCACGACTACACGGTTTGACTGGAAGCCTCCTGGGGAAAAGGAGGTGGTCAGCCTGCCCACCCAGCTCCAGTGCTGCGGGAGCAGCGGCGCGAGCCTCCTCTGCCCTCCCCGCCGGGGCCAGGGATCACAGAGCGAGACCCTTCCTGCAGAGCCAGCGGTACAGAAACAGCACCAGGAAGGGAGGGTTGATCACAGTTCCAAGCCATTTTTCATTCTTTCTGCTACTAATACTGGAGGGGATTGGGCTGGATAAAGGTGTCAAAAGGCTCGTTTCGGATGCTTGAGGAAAGGAGGGTGCAATACCAGCCTTTTCCCTAACACGGATGCCCTCCTCTCGCTGTGCCGGGGAGGCTGCAGCAGGCAGCTCGCCCCACGCAGAGCGAGGGTCTGGTGCCACTTCTAATGGGTGCACCAGGCTCAGCAACTGGAAATCACCATCCTCATATAGCTACAGGCACTTCTGAAAAATGACTTAGCTGTGACACCAGAACCAAAGGAGGTTGTGTTTTTCCACTTGACGTTTGTAAGGGGAAGCGGATGGCCAGCCGCTTGTCCAACCGACTGGCACAGGCTCCTCCGGTTCAGGGATAAAACACACAGCTTTGATGCAAGCAGCAAATGGTGAAAAGCGCAAAGCCAAACGCGACTGCTTCAAACTTCAGCATTTGCCTGCCACAGATTATTTTTGCAGAATACCAGCGGGTCACTCGCTCACACGGGTAAGTATTACCCGGCAGCAGAATTATCATTGATTTCATACAATTGATTTCTCAGCCCAACAGTAACATACTAAATCTTTGCTTTTGAAAGAACAAGCTGTCATGGCAGGAGAAAGTAAATTATTCTGGAAGCCCACTGCTTTAAAGACCAGAAAACCTTTCAGAGATGCGAGTTTTTCACTCTCTGATGGAGAAAAGGGACGTTTTTGCTCCTTAGTGCTTTCCGAGCAGTTATTTTATGGGTCTCAAACCTCTATATTGTCAAACCAGAATTCTTCATTAAAAAGATCCTGCATAAGATTGCCAATAAACCAAACCAAAGGAGATTATAAGTACTAAAATACACAGTGAAATAGCACTGACTGCGAAGAAAACTGACAGGGGGAATTCAAACCAAGATTGTTTTTCTATTCTTGTCTTACCTCATTACAAGTCGGAGTTTGTTTACCCTGGAGAGAGGCATGTTTCTGGTTTTGACCGCCTGCTGGGCCACTCCGAATCCGTCCCCTCGTCCGCGTACTGCCAGGGCTCTCAGCAGACTCTTCTCTCATGGTCCACCGAAACGGAAACACTGCGTCGCCACGTTTGTGGCCTGTTCTTGGGGCTTCTTACTCAGGAGTTCATCAGAACAGTGTTTGGCAGAGGCAGCTGCCGGGAATTTATTCTTTTACCTTTCCAGTCTTGGAGTCTGCTCAGTCCTTCAGCTTAAATTACCGCATACACTGGTAAAACATGTGTATTTCTACGGGCAGCGTATGAGGCACGGGGACAGTGGAGCGTGTAATGCGCTGGCCCCACACGGCATCCCATTCGGAGCCCGACTTCCCCGACCCACGCAGCTTGCCGGCCGGGTGGGTGGCAGGAAGGCCAAGGGCACGCCCGGCCGCCGCAACAGTAAAATCGGTAACCAGGAGCTCTCCGCACTCCAGCGCTGCACGTGGGTTTAGACAGCACTGATGTAGCTAAATGAGGCTCAGAAGCGTCCCCATGCCCTGCGCTGTGACGCAGGGACACGGCTCACAGACCCGCTGCTCCCTGTGACTTGGGAGCCTACGCGCTGCCAAGTGTGTAATTGCGCCCCAGAGCTTTCAGAGCTCGGGAATAGCGTAACTGCTAGGAAAAGAGAAATGGCTTACCTGCTACTCTGATCTTCTAGGACCTCATCCCACGCACCTTGGTGGCTGGCCCTACCTCACTGCTGCTGGCCCTCTCGAGAGGCAGCCCGGATGGGCCTTCTGGCTGAAGGGCAGGTCCTCGCCCCCCATGCCAGCTTCGCTTGGTTCTGTCTCCTCCGGTCACCATCATCTTTGTCTACATAAAAAAACCCATCTCTTTGCTCGGATGTCTGTTCTCCTCTGATCCTCCCATTGGAGCTCCCCATTGCAAGCCACCTCATCATCGTTCGACCTCTTCCCTTCCTCTGTGGCACATGAGATGATACCAGTTCTGGCTCCCTTTCGTGCCCTTTCTTCCACAAGACTTAACTTGTAGCATCTGTATGGAGTCCTCTGTGCTCTTGCCTGATCTCCAGTTGCTCTCACTGTAACACACTGCCGATTTGCAGGCCACGGAAACACTCTGCATCCCCTCCCACACCCACAGCACGGTCTGCCTACGGAAAGATGTACTCTTCGAGGTTTTTCTGTTGCACCACCCTACCTTTTTGAATGGATTTTTTTTACCCTTTGGATTAACGTTTCCTACCCCTTGATGATCAAATTAGTTCAGAAACTCTTTGAAGTATATTTTGATAACAACAAAATACTATTCTTCCAATGTTACGTACTTGGTGTTCATACAGACCTATTTAATATGATAACCTTATCGCCTCCTCACATTAGAGGAAGCTCTGAGTAGTAGAGTTAATCAAAATTTAATTTTCTCAAAGTATCATAGATGAATGCTCCTGAACCCAATTTGTGTGCTTTGCGCTAGTCAAATAGACACAAAGATGCTGAGGAGCGAGGAGGAGGAGGAGGGAGAAACGGGACATGAACAGTATTTCTGATTAAATAAATTCCTACCATGCGAGTCAATTTTGACTATAATTTGATTTTAACAAAAAATGTTTATTATTTTTACATCCAGTGTTTTCTAAGAGAAGTGGAAATGGGTTGCACTTAGATTTTATTTTAGGTTCTTTTTTTGCAACACTGGAAAAAATAATTATTGTTCCCTCATCAAGTTCATTGAGTGTCTTCCACATTTTCACACTTCTGGATGCACCAACATCACTGAAAGGTTCTCATTCTAGTGCTGGTTACAGCGTGCTCATGTACCTCCCTACTGCTGACTACAGACTGAAATAAACCAGATTAAAATGAGCCCCAACTGAGGGAAAACTGTTTTGCAAATGTCTCAATCAACCTCCAGCCTCAGCCCTACAGATGTCTGCAGCTCAACAGAGATTTCGGCTTGTTGGGAAGCTCAGCAGATTCTCACCAGGGAAGCAGAAAGAGTGCTAACCTACGCTCCCACCGCAAACATTCATTAATTGATGCAGATGTCAGCGCGAGGAGTACGACTTGCCTTTGTTTGTAGATGAAACAGGGAGAGGGGGCCATGAGGGAGGGAAAGGAAAAAGGCTCCTTGCTCCTATGATGAATGCCGTCACAGCTGGTCAACGCTGCTTTCGCTTCCCTGCGCAAGCGTGGCTTCCAGGGGCAGCACCGCCCTGCCCGGTGGTCAGTCGGCACGGCTGGTTCCAGCCGGGGACAGGCGCACGGGCGCGGAGGGGAGCGCTGCCCGCGGGGAACACGAGCGCAGGGCCAGCCACGGGGCACGGGTTTGGTTTCTCCCACTCTCACGTCTGACGGCGGGACAACTCAAAAAGCAGGTAGGTGGGTGTCACAGAGGAACGCAAGCTTGAGGAGCCATGCTGTAGGCACAGATCGTAGAAATTTGACGCTGGAAACAAAGGGATACAGGTGAAATCTAAACCTGCAGGGTTTGTGAACCTTGGGCCATGCAGTGGTCCCCAGGCAAGGCAAGAGCAAGCCTCGTGCCATCGCGCAGGAGGACAGAAGTGATCCAGCTATTTACGGCATTTCAGCCAAATGTTACTCTCATGCAAGTTAACAGAAATGCCTGGATTTAGGATTTGGTTAGAGGTCCAAAGGAAAAACAATATAATTTATGGAAAATAAATAGCTCTTGACCAACTAATTGTATACTTTTAATGAGATAATGAATTTAATTGACCACTGCAGGAATTATGATGCTCTGAAATTTACTCTCAGTAAAAATATTTAACACTGTGCTCACACAAGCCGAATAACACAGGGGAGTAACATAAAATGATACACATCATATTGACTGAAAAAGAACTGAGAGGAACCACCGAAGAGACAGACACACACCTGCAGGAGAGACGCAGGAGGAACAAAATGGGCTTCTGCTGTCAATTCTCTGTTGACTACAGATGAATTCTAGGCAATTAGCTTGCTGTGCCAACGCCTTTGTGAATACTCTGAGGTCGTAAGATACAATTATGCACTACACGTTATGCAAATATAAAGTCACGCCTCTTCGGCACAAACCTGAGGAGCTGCTATGCTGATGAGCGGGGATCCTGAAGGACCAGTGAACTAGCTCCAGCGAACAAGCAAGCCGACACGAACCACACAGTGCGACGTGCTTCAACCCCCTTCCCTAATGCAAGCAGAGGGGAGTACTGAGCGGGGGCTAGAGAAGTTATCGTATCTCCCCAGGTTGTGCTCAAATGCCAGATCTGGTTTGGCATTCACACTCCGACACTAGAAAATCAGAAATGGCTGACAGAAGCACCGCAAGAGTTGTACACATAACAAGAACACACCAGCAGTGGAGGCAGGTTCTTGATTAGAAAGAAATTTTGAAAGTCAAGACGGGATTTTTAGTTCCTGAAAGACACACTCTAGGCAGCTGCAATCCAAAACAGGACACTGCCCTGTTACAGCACAAGTCCAGGAATTGGTCCAAGTAGGTGGTCTACCAGCTTTAGGGTCATGCTGGATGATAAACCGGCAGGGAAGACCAGCTGCCTCTTGCACAGCTTTCCATGCAGCTATACGTAGCTTATCCATTTGGTGATGCTAGGCGGTCATAAAATACGCACTTCACACACCTTCTGGTTTCTTCCCAGTTCTAGTCACAGAAAGAGTAAATTGTACTTAAAAATGTCATAATGGATCACGGCCACCACTGGGCTAGGGGCTTCTACTCGAGAGAAACGCCACTGACCTCTGAAAAGTGTGGAAAATTTTCTTGGAGGACTGAACAGCAACACCACCATAGTAACCTGCTGCTTGCACTGGTGCCAGGAAAGCACAGGCATCAGAAGTAAACACACACTTAGCAGAAGTATTTTAAACCATTGACTTTATTAAAATACTTCATACACAGTTTGTAGAGGAATGTACCTACACTTTCTGGAAACTCCACTGAAACCAAATTTTAATTATATATTTAACAAATGACAAAACAGTGGATGAGTTCATGCTGTACACCAAAGAACAGACAAGTTAGGGTTTTGTTTTTTTTATCATCATTGTTTTGCTGGCACAGACTCTTCTTTACTTCTTAGCTTCAATCTCTTGAATATCTAATAGCAGAGAAAGGTTCGCATTTCTCACAGCATTAAACCCATCAGTTCCAAGTGAAATTCCATTTGTTTTCATCAGGTTCTTCATTCAACCCCTCCCCAGTAGCCTCCTTTTCCAGAAAAGCAAAGGTGATCGACCACTCTAAAAAGCCACAGGTCATTGTGCAAGAAGAGTTCAACAATCAAATGTGAACGTGGAGGTCTGAACCTTCTCAAAGTCATTATTCTTTCAAAATATCCATTTCAAGCTGAGAGTGGAAAAAAAAGACACTGTCGAAATACAAGGGTCACAACCCATTCATGGGCTTGGTGGAACGCCCACGGAAGACAGCCTGCGGTGCTGCAGCTCTGAAGTAAAAGGTAAACCAGAAGCTAGGTCTTGTTGAAATGCAAGATGCGAGAGCTGGGAAGAAGAAAGACAGAAACAACCTGGACACATCCTCACAAGAATGACATGTCCTGAAGTCATGGAGAAGGCTGTAATCATCACAGATACTGCAACTGCCAGAGAACCATGAAGATCAGTGACAAAGTGTATGTTACGACAATCTCAATGACAAGTGTAATCTGGGGGAAACTATTTATACTGAGTGAAGACATAATTAACTGTGTGTTTCAATGCAAGATGCACAGAGGCTGCATAGTTTTTCACATCAAATTCATAAGGCTCTTTTTAGGAGATAATTTTGCAACCTTGCATAGGTGATATTATATCTTTTCTATAGGTAATATGCAGAAACTATGTACAGTTGGAAAAAAAGAATTTTGATGAACGCATTTTTTTTTCCCCTCAAGTTTTACCATAGTATAAAAGGTAACTTATATAACTCCTTCCGTTCTCTAAAACACATATGGAATACCCCAGAAAGAGACGCTAGGAACGCCACCTAAATGACGCCATGTGCATTTATACAACAGGTTGAAACAACTAGAGAAGCCACCACAAAGCACAGTCCTAAAGATTCCATACAGAAAAAAAAAAGTCAATTTTGCTTACAAACATTAAAGCTCATTTAAACAGAAATGCATTTTAGTTATACAAATTAATGAGCTTTGCTAATCAGACTGCTGAATGAATGGATGACTCAAACACTAAGTCAACTATAAAAAGAGCCAATTCGATCCCTGCTTGATAAATGTGTAGTAAACTTTAAAATCTGCATTTGGTTTCCAGTTAATCCCAGCTCAGAACAACTCCTCCATTAGACAGCCAGAATGCAGCTTCTCAAAACCCACATTCTGCACATCTGCCAGCGCGCTGCAGCAAGAGCCATCGGGGCACTCATGCGCTTCTTCATTTGGTACGAAAGAAAGTCAGGCAGTGGATGAGCGGGGTGCCGCTGGAGAGCCAACCCCACCTCTGGAATTGACACAACAACATGAGTGCCCTGTCCCCTGGGACACTTGTCCACCCCCCTAAATGGTTTCTCTTCACCCTGCAACTACCTAAACCAGGAGACTTTGCATCTCTGACATGGCTCTCGCCCGCCTAAACCACCTTCTCTGTTACACAGGAGTTGTCCGGCATTTCTTTTGCCATTTTGTGACTGGATCTAAACCACCATCATTAGCACTGCTTATTACTCTTGCATATCACTGCGATGTGTACTTTTTTAGTAATATTTACAATGGTATCACTGTGAAGAACTAAGCCCTGTACTAGAAACAGTCTCTTAACAGAGACCTCAATACTAAGGATTTGGTGTTATCCTTATCTACAGATGAACTTGAGAAGGCAAAGCTAAAATCAGCGCACTGTACATTTGGTGTGTTAGGATCAAACAAGGGGAAAAAACAAACACTCAGCACATTTCAAGGGGACGCTATTTACAAGAAGGATTCACTTCTTTAATATTTCAACAACAAAAAACCCAACTAATTTTGAAATCTAAGGCGGCTTAGTTTTGAACGAACACAGAGCACAAACAACATTGCTGTTTGCTGCTAAACACAAGTCTCAGAAATGCAGGGAAACTATGGCCAATTATACTATGGGTGACAAATCGCAACCAGTTGAATAACAATAATAAAAAAACACTTCTGCTTTTTTTAAACACAGTCTCTAAAAAGCACAGCATCCCTATGTTTTCTCAGTCCCCGACTGCTGACACTATAAATTAAAGGTAAAAAGAGATCCATATATAAACAAGGCGGCTTTCCATTGACTCACTGTACTGTTCATGTTTAAACCTTTGGAAATTTCATCCTCAAATACTGTAAGGTAAGGTTGAATTTATCAGTTATAAAACAATGTCCATTCGTACGTGGAATTTGAAAAAACAAACAAAAACAAAACCAAACAACTCAGAAAACCACACCCAAGTATTTACAGCAATTCAGATTTCATTTTTTCCAGCCTTCACACTTGCGTTTCACCTTCTGCAGAACTGTAAACACACTATCCGCTGAGCCCAAGGCCTTATGTTATGGTACGCGGCCTTTTGGGCGGTGGGGGTGGCATGAGTTCGGTGTCAGGATCGAGGTGGTGCTTCCGCGTCTGTCCTTGAGAAGCTGCTGCACATCTGTCAATGAACTCAAACAGCATCTCCTTTGTGACCGGATTCTGGATGCTATTGCATACAGCTGGGAACAAAGAACACGTTCTCAAGTTACCAAAGCAATTTGCTGCAGTTGGCACTTCAATAATTTCATCCCCTCTCTGCAAAATGAATAACATAATGCCACGAACCGATATCCTACTGAGGCAAGCAACAGCAACGACGGCCTTGTGAGACACGGCTTTAAAACACTCCTCAAACCCACACAGCTAGAAACAAGACCAGCCTAACATTGAAACCCTCTGAACTCAGGCAAACAAGTGCTGTAGACACCAAAACCCCACCATGCACAGTACTTTTTTTTAACCCATACACCTGGCGGTGGCAGAAAGACCTGACCCCAAGCAAGCTTCGTGCCTAGCACCCCAGACCAGACGACGGAGGAAAGGCCACAGTGCTGCACGGTGGCCAAGGCACGCATGCACAAGCACACCTGGATTGCTTAACGTGATTCCCCAAGTCACCGTTTGTAAGTAATGCCCCACAGGATTTTATGGAACAAATAAAAAGGCTTACTTCTCTTAAAAAAAATGAAACATTTTTAATACTTTTCCTATGTAATTTTATACTCCTCTGATTAATCCTCCCCAGAGACTCAAAGAGAAGGGAAAAAATAAAGAAACAGAAATAAAGTCGGAATCCTTTGACTATCTTGGAAGGAAGTACAAAACGATTAGAGGACAATTTATAGCATGTAAAGATTGGCCACAGTATGGATGCAATTTCCATGCAAAACAACCCACTGACCCCCCAAAGTACTAAACAACAATAAGACTCCTTAAAATGTACTTGCCATGTAGCATTGTTATGAATAATAACGACTCTTAAAAACACTCCTTTCTTTCCTGCAGAATTCCAGAACCATTCAAAGCACTACTAAAACACTTCCCTAGCATTATTTTTTTAATTATCTTACTTATTTTTGGTGAAAAGGTGCTTTAAAAGTTGTACTGTATGTGACTTTAGTAGTTGAAAAACATTATGGTTATCAGTAGTTTAGGAACAGAAATTTGTGCCACGAGGCAGCTGGTACAGCTCTGTATCAACTTTTAAGGGCTGTCCTAGCTTAATCACCCAAAAAGCCCTTCTCTTTTCAACTCAAAAGGCATCAAAGTCCAAAAGCAAGATGGAGACAGGTACTTATTTAGTTGCTATTTCAACCATGGGCAAAAATGAATAGTAGTTTTCATCAAGAGAAAATAGAGGAGAAAGGATCTAAAGAAGGGGACAACGGAAGTCTCAAATGAGAAAATACAACTTTTGGAGATTTTGAAAAAAGATCAAAAGTGAAAATTTAAAGCCAAAGGAAAACTTTTTGTTCTGAAAACTCCCATGGAAAATCCATCCCTGGAAACATTCAAGACCAGGCTGGACAGGGCTCTGAGCAACCTGATCTAGTTAGCGGTGTCCCTGCTTGCTGTGGGGGTGGGTTGGACTAGATGACCTCTAGGGGTCCCTTCCGACCCAAAACTTTCTATGATTCTATGAAAATTTGGAATATTTCTTACAAAACAGCTCCTCCTGTTGCATTTAATTTTCTTTTAATTTTTGGAAGTTCATTATGTTTTGGTGGAGAAAAAAAGTCAGGAATAACATAACCACTCTACGAATGGAGAAAATGAGAAGTAGTGCAGCTGCATAAGCTCTGTAAGAATGAAGGAAAGAAAAACATGCTGCTCCTCTAAGAAGAGAAAACTCCAAGGACAACCAACTATTGAAACAACAAGGTGAAACAGAGAAGAGAAATTTAGGTCATGGTGACAAGGAGATGTTGTCGTATTTGTATGACTTTTGTGGCCCATTCCTCTTTCCCAACAGGACTGCTCAGCAAGTATTTCACCTACATTCTGTGCTGGTTCTCTAAGGTGCCAACGGATTTATTAACTCCTGGCAAAATGACCATGTTTTGTTTATTCAAGAAAATCTACTCACTGCTCAGGCAGAAATACAAGCATAGTGGGTCAGAGAAAATTCTACACGACCTCTGCATGCCCTAGTAAATAGCATGGTCTTAAACATGATTAAATTTCATTTGGGCACTTAACAAAAGTCAGTACCAACAGGACTACTGGTTTTTAGCCTTGCACACTTCTATTCAAACTCTTAGACTTTGTCTGAAGGTAAACAACATCATTTAAGTTACAATACTTGGCAAAATGTTTTTTGGTAGAAGAACATACAAGTCTCACAATTCTGCAGGGTTGTACCCTCGCCTTTCATTTGTTTCCCTCTTCATTGTTTGTACGACTATTGTAGAACTTAAGATGACATTTTCTCCTATTAATTTTCTAGCCCATCTGCCAAATAATGGTTTTAGTGTTTTGAATAGAGGTGAAATTATAATGGATTTTTTGTTCAACAAATTCAACTCATAGCGTGCCAACTTGCTTTACATCCCGACCAGCCAACACAACGCTAGGAACTGATCTTAGCTAGTTAACTACTGCTGCAATGCTATCGTAAATAAAAACTGTCTTGGGTCTCACTTAAAATGCGTGCTCTTCTTTTTAAAGTCTCTTTGAGCAAGTGTTTGCAGTTCTACAAAGATGCAGACACTTGCTTCTGCATTATCTGTTAAATACTGCATCCGAGTATTTGTTTAACTGACTCTATCAAATAACCCCAAAGCCAAAGGATTCACGCCATATAAAAGCTAAACATGACCTAAGCATTTGCAAGATGAGGTATTACTACAATAAGTTAGAGAAGGCAGGACTATAAATAGAAATGAGAACACAATAGTGCCCTTCCTCCTTAAAACAGAACAGAGTTAAAAAGCTAAACCTTGAGCCTGAAAACTTTTAAAGCAAATCATTCTACTCACCCATGGCAGTGCTGTAGGCATTTGGAAAGCTTTTGTCTACTCTCTGTCTCATGAAGACCCAGCTGTTGTTCTCAAACTTGCACTCTATAATTTTATTGTCGTACTGTTTCAGATCTTTTGTCACCTGTTTTAAAAAAAAAAAATTGCTTGGGATAAACACATTTTAATTCACCTCTTTTTTCGTTCTTTTAGGGATAAATAATAGAAGATCAAAAGCTGCCCTGCATTTTGCAGCAACATGCCTCCATCCTACACAGAAAAACTGTACAGACTACATCTCCATTATACATATGCTCAGCTACTCAACATTTTAAAAATACTTTTCAAATCTTCTGTCAATATAGAGCAATTATATTATGCTAAAACATCAGCAGCTCTAACAGAGGAGGAAAAAAGTCACTTCTGGCCCAAATGCAAATAGGTTTCCATGGGAATAAACTGCTTCCAGTATAAGTGTTACTGCCAGCCTAAGTGCATGAAATGTGTTATCCATGTTTCATCAACCTTCTTTGTTGAAGGTCTCGAAGCCAAATGACAGATTTCAATACCAGAAAGAGCGTATGGAAAAATCATTCCACTCTTTGCATCACTGAGGATTTTTCTTTTTTTTTTCTTCACTTGTCTTTAAAAATTAAGATTGTAACTCCAAAACAATGCGGGATTTCAAGTCACATATGTTCTACATCTCCTTCAGGCCTTTCTTTATTGATTCATAGATTTGTCAGCAGCCAATATCCTGGGCTATTTGTCTTTCTGTTTGGCGACGCTGTGTGGTTTGGAAATGTAGTTTATATGCATTGGACTTCCTAGTTGTTTTGGCTACTTCATCCTATGCATCCTAATCTACGATACAATGCAAAATTGTCCAGTAACCATGGTAACCTGAGAACCTTATCTAACGCTTTAACAGTTTTACCCATATACTTCACTTTGCTCCAGAGGGCCTCTTCAGAAGTATAAAGCTGTGTTTAACTGCTAGCTGCATTTAGTTTGCTACAGTTTACCAACAAAAAGCTGTACATGGTAATGCTACACTTTGGATTCAGGCTCTTACGCATAAGCGCTCTCATAAAAAGGGACTGGTTATTGCAATTCATTAGCATAATTCTTCACCTCTGTTGTCTACTTGCTCCTGAGCGGTGACACGGGAATTTACTACTGTCAGAGGGATGCAGATCTGAAAAAGGCCACAACTGTCTCCAGACAGCTTAATAGCATATCCAGTGGAAAAGCCCATCAACCTCTTTTCCATTAATCCCAGATAAAGGCAATTAATTCATGAAAAGGTCCTGAGCATGGACTGAGCCCTCCTATACTGCATGGTACAGGATTTATCCTTAATTTGATAAGCAGAATCCTAACATTTTTCTTGGAATTTACCCTGAATACTTGTTTTCATTCCCGGATAGGGAGCTCTGGGATTCTGCTTGTCAAGTGAACATGGCACTATAAACTCTTTTGTTAAACCTGCTTGCAGCCGACGCCTGTCCTGCTGCAGGACTGACAGAGTCAGAGTCAGGTTTCCGTGTCACACATTATTCCTTCATCCATTCCATCACCTGCAAAGAGCTTTTTTCCTAAAATCATTTAATCCTTAAGTGAAGTTGGCATCTGCTGATGATCGCTTGGATGAAAGCAGCTGATTGCCCCGACCGGCAATCTCTTCCTTTGCAGCATGCTCTGCACGGCACGTCACTTCTGTCCACCCGCATTGAAAAGCTATATACAGTCCAGATGTTTGACTGACACACATTTGTGGATGTATTTATGCTCCATTAGGTGTATGGAGGAAAACACAACATCCTTTTCTAGCGCGCTATGGATACATAAACGCAGGAATTGACTCTTGGCTGCGCAGTGCCTGGGGAAGGTAGATTACTTTGAAAACAGCTGCCTAGTGGAAGCGGGGGCAGCAGGGGGTATGACCGTGCGTCTGATTTTCTGCCAAAGCAGGGAAATGTTAGAAGGGTCACATATTAGAGAGAGAAATGTATAAAACTGCAGGCAATGGCTGCAACTAACCACCAACCATCTCTTAAAGGCTTTCTCATGGTTTATCATTCTTCTAGTGTTCAGATGCTCAGAATAGCAATAAATTAGATGGCAGCTTTATCTGACTGGCAATTAAGCAGTATTATTAACTATCTAGATACTTGCTTGGCCATTCATTAGCAATCTGGAATACAGATCTTTCCACAAAATATGAACACCTGCCAAAGCACTGACTTCAATAAATCTTCCCATTGCAAAGCTGGTGGTCATAGTCTTTAACAACTGCAAGTTGTAGTAATTATTTTACAAAGGAAGAAATACAGCACCTACTCTTCCCTACACTCTGTTAAGTGACCTCAGTCTTGTAAATGTCCTTATTGTAATATTAATGAACATTTTAGGAACTGCTGGGCAGTTGATCAAGACTAGAAGTACTCTGAGTAAAACACACTTCTCCACAATTCTTGTATCCATAATTCACACCATACACCTACCTATCACTTGCATGCTACTTTCTGGTATTTCAGCTTCAAAGCGGGAAAGGGAAACTGTCAAACGCAGCAGTCTTGAATTTCCTTCCCTTTGGGAATTCATTCTGAGCTGCTCAGAGCAGTCAGTGCCTTCTCGATTCTTCCTTTGCAGTATGGGGTTCATCCCTCCTCCTCCCCCGCCTTAGGCATTACAATCCATAGCAGTACCTGAATAACGCACCATCATTTCTCTTCCCGAGAGGTACCTCTTCTAGCTAGTGCTTCACAGAAACGGGAAAAGTGTCTTAGGAATGGTGGCGGTTCTCAGCCAGAATGCTTATCCTCAGCAGCAGCAGCAATGCTTTTGGTACAGTGCCAATGCTTCTGCCATACTGTCGATAAAATGCCTTGAACCACTCAGCAATTTCAAGATGGACACTCCTACCACACTAAGGACTCCAAGGAGCCTCCCTCAATTAAATATTTATTCCCTAGCCTATTTTCGGACAGCCAGTCAGAATCAGAAGCCCAGAGGATCAGGTCTTGGGCACGGGGCTGTCAGAGGTGGTGTGCACCAGGTCTGGTCGGGGCCATAACTGTGTCCTGGGCAAGGGCGAACACCAGCCTGTACACTACTCTGCTTTCAAGAGGAAGGAAATTGTTCCTCGGCAGGAACACTCGCTGTTCCTGACTGTCTGCAATCCAGTTATCAGGATCCAGCCTACTTGCCCAACAGAAATCAATTCCCAGAAATATACATGAGCTTCCTCTTGGAAGCTGATTCACTACATTACTGCTAGATTGCAAGATGCGATCGGAAAAAAGCGGGCAAGAGCTGCATCCCCATTTCAGCAATAGCTCGTTATCAAATCAGAGTGGATGTAATATGAGACCATTGCCTAAGAATGTCAGATTACATGAAGATGACAGCTATCTTACTCTACCCGCTGAGAAAGGCTTCCCACTGCCATCATCATCTGGGCTATTCGCTAGGAAAAATGTTGGTGGGATAAGTTTATTCCTTTTTCTAAGAATGATGACAGTTAAGGTTTAGGAAATCTCCCATTTTCCAGTCTCCTTCTATCCCCTATGTCCTAAGAGAAATTCAAAATATATTAAAAAAGTGAAATATCTAACCCATCTGAAATTATCTCGCCTGGCAGAATAATGGAGCCATTTTGAGATGAATCACAACAGTGTGTTTATATGTAGCCTCATTTTATGTTAATTTAGAGAGAAATGTGAAAAAACAATATACCCAGCCAAAAAAGAGCAGAAGCCATTTACACTGAAAGTAGTTAGCTCTAGTCCCATGAACATGCCTGCATTATCTCTGCTGACTACCAGTGGCCGAGGCTCTTCTGTGTATCTCCACGGTGCACTTGACCATCAGACTGGTCCAGCATTCCACCCACTGAGTCATCTTTTCATTTACTTGAAGCATACATATTTTCTGTGAAGACTTCACTCAAACATTAGTCTCACCACCCTTAAACCCAAAGCAGAATTAAATTGCTGGGCAAGCCGCTACTTTACATAAAAGATATTAACAAAAAGAATTTAAATTTTAAGGTAATTAAGTTAATATTTCAGAAAACATGTCTACAATGGACAAGCTTAAACTTTACAAATGCATCTATCTTCCCCATATTCAAGTTCTTTCTAAACAAAAAAGGAAGAAAGCTTTTAGATAAATGGAGATTTGATGAAAGAAGCCCTGTGTTTCCATTTTTCAAAGCAACAGAAATTATTTTGGTTGAGTAAATAATCCCCTTTAAAGAAAGTGATGTTTGTAAGCAAATTCTTAACATTCTATTTCAAATCCTTTCTCTCTTTAAATGCCTTTTTGTTGCACTTTTCCCTCTATTACCAAACATTTATAGAAAGTCATTCTTCAGTTCACCTATCTCTATTGCCTATTCCATATCCCTCATCATCAGCCTGTTTGTAAGATCCCAGAAGAAACGATCATAACAGTAGATGCAGAAATTGTTAACTTCCATGAGAGAACAAATAAGCAAAAGCAGCGGTCAAAATCTTATGAAATTAAAAAGATTATTATTTCTAAATACAGAATTAAACAAAGAAATCATAATGCGCAGGCAAGACAGATTCTAAATGTAACGGCTTTCTATTTCCTAAGAAGAATCTGCCTTTTCTTTTTATAGCTGGCATGTGCAATGAAGGCATTCCTTTTTGATACACTCAAGTACACAAACTGTTTGTTTCCTTTTTTTTAAACACAAGTTCCAACGCCTGAAGGGGAGAAAAGTTTAGAGCTAACACATCAGGCCTGGAAAGTAATTATTCCGCTTCGTGATATCATAACTAACTTTTCTCCACTAGGATCCATTCTCACAGCCAAAGCAAAGTAACAAGTGAAAGCAGCACATCCCAAAATAAGTGATCAGCTGTGTCTTCCTGAGAGAGAAACCTTGTGGTTGCTTCCCAGTCTCCTACCGCAGGAGAACTGAAGGCCACACCTTCTCTAGTCAGTGATCCTGCAAAAATTTAACCATGCTTTTCCAAGGACTGTCCAAAAAACATGACATTTGTGAGCTTCTTGTCCTGAGGACATTGTGATACATTCAGCCACAAATGACAGTTTAGGAAATAAAAATCTCTCTAGCAAAACAGCGTATCTGAAATCCTGATTTCTGCGTTAGTCTCAAATGCTGTGACTGCCCACAACTGCGAAGTACTATTGACTTTCATTTCTAAACTTCTCAAACAACGCAGGATGTCGTAGATGACAGAGAGAATTAACCTGCCCACTGGTACTATGACTCCGTAGCAATGAGGGCATCACCTGAAGACCAGGGAGAAGTACTGACAGCAGTCAGGGAACAAAAAGAACAATTACATGGCAATTTGAGGAAACCAAGAGGGGTCAAGACTTCTTGAAGGGACAGAATGGAGACAGAAAAAATAAAGAAGCAGCAGTAACAAAATAAACAGCTTCTGAAGATATAAAGATAAGCCAAACTCAAGATGAGATGATTTTGAAGACCGAGGACTTAAGGGTGACAATTAAACTCCAAGGACCTTCATGTCAAACCCTGGCAATGGAGAGGAGATGAGGTGTGACAAACAGGGCTCCCGTTTATTTCCAGAATACACCTAAAGCAAAGCCTCGAAGTGCATGATTTTAGTGCACGCTCAGCTTTCCAGAGGAATGTGCATACGGGCAAGGACCATCCTGGGAAAGCACTCTTACATGTCATTACAGATGAGGACATGAAGAAATTCTAATGATTTGACTAAGAGCATCCTAGGGAGTTGGTAGTCGTGTGATTATCAGAGGCCCCAACGCTTAAGGGCACAACGCAGCACCTAACACAGATCCCAAGTTGTTCCTTCAGTGCTTCCTCCTAGTTTTCGGAAAGCTCGTTCAGATGCTTTTAAAGAACCTTTTTTCCCATTCACGTAAAGTATCTCGTGTTTTCCACAGTAACACTTCTCAAAGATCTATAAAAATTTAAGAGATAGCTATTAAATGCCTCTTCATACTACTAGTGTACACAAACCCACAAATACTGTCAAGCTGAAAAAGTTAATCAGTTAAATAATTGGCTTTACATTTTTGTTCAAGCCAAAACATATTTCATAATGTAGTTTAATATCCATTTCTTAATACGATTCAAGAGTATTTTATCATAGATTTGTTGAAAGTAAAATAAGAGCACTGGTAACCAATTCTGTTGCTAAATTAAACATACTGATTGTGTTTCCTTATAAGTAATCTATTACCCAACACATGGTTATCAGCTTGGGTAAACACAATGCAGTTGATATGTTTATTTAACATTGAAGAAGCCTTCTAAGTGTAACTACGCCACCACTTGCGTACAGAGGAAATGGAAATGCTCCAATTTTGAGATCTCATTCCTGGAAAGGATCATGAAGAAATATAAAAATTTAACATTTTTGTTCACGCCCAATTAAACCACAATGCTAACACGAAGCACTGGAAAATCACAGAAAAAGCCAAAAAGAAAAATCATGTTTCAAAATCACAAAAGTGAGACTTTTTTAAATTGTGGATTTTTTTTTTTAATTCCAGCATCCAGCACTCATAGTTCATTATTTATTCTTTGTTTTTAACATATAATATTTTCTCAAAGAATCTGTCATTATTACATTTAATAATTTCAAATACAGATACCATTTTCTGATACATAGATTGGGTTGGAGCCCTGGGGTTTTCCTGACAATTGACTGATGGGAACATCAGAAATAAAAAGCCTTCCTCTTATCAGTGATATTATAAGTTTAATGACTTTCAGTGTCAGCTGGAAATAGATTTCTTAATGTATCCTGGAAGGTCTCTTGTACAACTGACCTTGCAACACCATCTGAACTATCTGCAAGAAAACATTTTTTTTTGAGCTTTGTTTGGGACTCTTAGAGGAACACTGGTATCCACAACAAAGCAGATAACTGGTAACCGCTAAGACCATGATGTGGAAATGTATCTGTGTTTGCACAAATGCTCGCCGATGCACACTCTTCAAGATATTCTTTTCCTGCACTTCCCATTTCACTCAGTGGGAAAACATGCTCAGCCACAGCAAACCAACAAATTCTTTGAACACTTTTGGGCATTATAACTCAGGCATCTCAGTACTCAAAGAGCAGTTGACCTTCCTGCTAGACTTTGCCATCTCCACCTAACTACTGAGGCAACTTCAAAGTTTTTCAAAAGCCTATTTTCTTTTAATCATCGTCAAGAATGGGAAGCAGAGATCCAAGGGTTCACACGCACCTTCAACAGTTAAGTGAAACAAAGTAACCAACAGTTGTCCTCCTAGATTGATACCCCTTGCCCAAGCACTCTAATCATCACAGATCTATGGATTAAAGAAAAAAGATCTCTCTGTACAACTTGTGTAAAAACTGAGAAATGGAAGAATTCTGTGCTGAGGACTCACGAACCTGGCACACCTCTCTGCTGCGACAAGTTCTTAAATGAAGTCGTCTTAAAAAAGCAGATCATATGATTCTGACCCTCAGGATGCGCTGATGAAAGAGGAGGAAACTCTCAGGGCTGGGGGAACTGCAGTGAACACCCAGGCAGTAAGAGAGCAGTAACTAAGCTCCCAAAGCAAGCGTCAAATCACTGCAGAGAGGATGTGTATCTGGTGGAAACAGAGCTTCACCTGCTCTGCAGCTCATGGACTTGTAGAGCAGAGGTAAGAACAACGCTTCGCCGCAAGCACCTGGCGTAACTTTGTAGTGGGCAGAGACAGCCACTTTGGATTTATGATGCCAAGAATAACTGTGCCACTAATAATCCTTGGGGTCAGTACTCAAACCTGAGGGTATTTGTCAAAGTACCAAAGAAAAACAGGCAGTGCAAGCAAAGGAATAAAATGCCACAGTGAATGGCAGAACTGTTCAGCATGTTACGCAAAAACAAATAAGCAAACAAATCTCTTCAGTGAAGGACAGGGAATTCACTGGAGGTTGCTGAAAAAAGCCACCCCCCACCAGGAAGGGGAGCAACTGTGCAGTAGGGGAAGACAGAGCAAGGACATACAGTGCAAGCTGACAGCAAAAGCTGGAATCGTAACACAGAAACGATTCCAGGAGGAAACATTTCACCCACAGCCTGATATATTTTGAGGACTGTATTTCTACTTGACATGAGCAAGCTTGTGAAAGCCAGTCTTAACCCTCATTTGTGTTTTATTCACTCAGACAGCTTTTGCAAAGGGGAGCCAGTCCCAAACTGAAAGCACTGCATGGTAAAACACAAAGATCCAGGAGACAAGAGTTATGCAGCCATAGTAAAGAATATACTTTGAAAACACCACTTAGCTCATTCATAAATTATGAATTTCATAAGGCTTATTATTCTCAGTTTGCAAATGGGGAAATGGAGAGAGATGGTTTGTGATCACACAACAGGGAAAGCATTTACCCCCCATTAGGTTCTCTAAACCCAATCTTAATTACCCCTCAGGTACCTACACTCATGCTACCAAGAAATCCTGTGACACAGGGCAGCTGAGATCTCTTTAATAATTTATCAGTAGAAACCCAAACAAATCTTCCGGAGACAAAGCAATGCTATCACTATTTTACAACCTTTGGCAATGCTATTTCTATACCTCAAAATACATGAAAGACAACCGGAATGACTGTGTCAGAACAGGATGAAGAGTTTTTCTGACATTTTCTGCCTTTCACATGTTGGACTTCACCTCTATAATGATGGCCCTCTTGACAAATGTTTGTGTTTATCACACATAGATTTTACAGTGTACTTTCTCATATGACTGTTTTTCATCTGGTTTTTGTACCCAAGGTATTGCTACTGTAGGAGTCTAAATTCACTTTGGTTTATCTGTACTTCTCACACCCTACAAGGGGTTGTGTCACTTGCTGTCATAACGCCGGGGATGGGTGACAGGGAGACTCCCCGAGGCTGGGCTATCGGAGGCCTCCCAGCAGCCCTTTTCTCTGTCTGAGGAAAAGGTACTTTTACGAGTCAGGTAGTATCTCATCGCTATTCGTTTGGGCTCTGGCTTTACAAATTCTTCTCCTTGCAAGCTATCTACCTCTGAGCAGCTTCGCAAGATCAATTAGCTCAAACTAGTGTTATCAGGATCAGGGTTTAAACCTAATTGTAGTCATTGCTTATCTGACTTCTCAAATGTTCTTAGAAATCATGGGTTTACACTCTTTCAGATAAACCAAAAGACATTTAAACAAGAATCCAAAGTAGCAAGTAATTTCAAGTGAGTCTTTTAAACCCACTTTCACTTGTAACAACATGCAGCTTTCAAATTACAGCCATTATGAATCATATTCTTTTCTTCCATTTAGATCCCAAACAGCCAGTTTTATACGCTTAAAGTTTTTTTTCCCCACAAATCAAAATTCACCACTAAGAACAATTGTGTTAACACTACAAGGAAATTTGTTTGCTTTGTTAAATTGAGCTTCAAAAGCATGCATTGAACATACTTTTGTGATCACAAGCAATGCCTCTTCTTATACCCATTCAAAATGTTTACTTTATTACGGCTTATTATAAATGTACTGTCTAAAATGCAGCAGCATGACTGTTCAATTTCCAGGCCATAATTTTATGATAATCATATGTAATATATTCATATGTCTACTTCACTGCCTAACAAAGCCCAAACTGGTTTGTTAGCAGCTCTGCTTTCCCCATGGTTCAAATTTCTTTGCCTCAGAACATTACTGCATAACAACATTAAGAAAGATATAATCAAAATTTTACTTCATATTCTTCACTACATCAGGCAAACAAAGCGACACATAACATTGGAAGCTGAATTTGGCATACTGACTTTATCAAATACTGGTATCTAAGTGATATGTAAATTATTAAACATGCTATGCAAGCATTATTCAAAAGGTTGGGGGTAGGGAGCAAGATTATAAATTTATAAATGTTTTTAACATCTAGAAATCCTATTAATACTTGAAAACATTGCGATGGTACATAGAGAACGTGTGCATGAACTAAGATCAGAACTAAACAAACTTGCTTTTACTCTCCTATATTTAACATGTGTTTCTGTTTTTGCCTAGGACAGACTTACAAAAGTAGTTGTTGTTTTTTTTCTTCATACATTTCAGAAGCAATTCCCAGCTATTCATAAATCTGATACCAAAACATACAGAGGCTTATGGGACTTGTAGGAAGTAAAAATTCAGACAAGCCCCATCCTCTTCGCTAGACCAAATGGTTTGTCATCAGCCAAGTCTCCTACGAACCAAAGGATCAAGCCACAGAGCAGAGCTCAGTCTTGCTCACTGTAGCTTTTACATGGATTGCGTAATATTTAGTTTTAATTTTATTAAATTAATTAATTATTATTAATTTTAAAAGAGTGCAAGATCTTGAAATCACACAAGTCTCTTACAGCAGAATCACATCTAATTTCCTAAAGAAAGTTCTCAGGTTTTGTATTTGTGTTATATAAGAAAGCAAGAACTTCAAATCTCCAAACACAGTATGACCAAAAAAATGTCAAACTTCAACGATTTTTAAAACCTCACCATTCTGAGGGGGCAGGCTTACACCGGACCACTAAGATTGGAATTCACAACCCTGCTGACTCAGCCTTTGTTTTTGTAGCTAATGACACAGTATGGGTTTCAGGTGACTGACGGAACCACTTAGGTGAGGGAGCTGATAAATGCCTTGATGAAACACTGCAATAATACAAAACACAAAGCCAAGAAGAGCCAAACAACAACCAGCAAAAAGAATCCAAATAATAAAGCAAAGATGTGTTGGGGAAAAAGCTGCAAAAACCATGTTAAGGATTTTTCATTGTATTCTACATCCTTCTAAGATTTCAATTAGAAGGAAAACAATCTTTTTTTTTCCATTACTGTTAATACATCACAACAAAAAGATTAATGGCTGCTGACTTAAAGCAGACTTTCAAAAATTAGCTTTGATCAAAGCAACTGCTGCAGTGAAAGTCAACTCCCCTAACTCACTTCTCAACTGCCTTCATAGCATTTAGCTGGCTTGAACTCCCTCCACTTTCTTGAATAGTTTGCCTTAAACTTCAAAGCCTAACTGGCTTTGAGGCTTAAATCAGGGAAAGCTTTTCTCCTCCTTCTTCAAAAGCAATTAAAGACGTTCAGTATAATCTGACCTACAATCTAAAATCTAATCGTGCAGGTCATCTTGATCATTGTGGGGTTACAGAACGGAAGGGACTAGCTAGGGAAGTTAACCGGGGCTCACACACTGCAAATGGTTTTATTGTGCCTGCCAGCTGATGAGGTCAGTCCTCTCAAAGCAAGGTAAGCAAGGGCTAATCTATCAATGGCACAAATTTGTCGGTAAACGAGGCTATAGAGGGGTTCTTACTGATTTACCTTTCATTGCGAGACCCTCCTTCCCTTCCATTCATTGCTGCTAACGAATCTGCAGAGCTAGGAAGCCAGATTTCCCAGGACACCATGGTAATAAACATGGGGTGGGGTGACAGACTGCAGTAATCACAAGGCAGAGGAACGCACAATACTCCTGGACTTGGAAGAGTCACAACTAGCTTCTGAGGATTTTATGCATTTTTCCAGATGAGAAACGTATGAACTTCTTGGTCTGTTTGGGCAGCAGTGTTTTGACATAAATCATTAAGGATTTTATCCGAGTTTCTGTTTTACTACCAACTGTACAGAATTACAAGCTTGAACGGTGAGTGTTGACAACAGGAGATAATAAATGGTTTGATAGCTGGTCCTGCCAAAGCCCTGACAGAAGGGAAATCTGGGAAAGCCCACTGTACATACACACACTTTTCATGGCGTTGCTCATACACTTTGTTATTGCTTGGTAGATCAATACCAAAATAAGCAAGTGACAATATTTAGTCTTCATTCTTCTTTCACAAAATGACTTCACTCAGCCTGCAAGGGATAAGGCAAGCAAAGCTACGAAAAGTTTATTGAGTTTTCTAACCAGCTGATCTCTCCAAAAAACCCCTTGTCATAAAGCTGTGGCCTGCAAAGACCCCTGCACGGGCCAATTCTTAAATTCTCCAGAATTCAGAGCCTAATTTGAGCACTCTGCTCAAGTGCTACAGATGTGTTTGAGCGGCTGTCTTCTACCACTTGAGGCCCAGGACTGAAACAGCATTAGTTCTCTAATAAATTTGAAAAGTCGTGGCAGTCCAGTGAAGTTCCCACTGACTGGAAAAGGGGAAACATAACCCCCATTTCTAAAAAGGGAAAAAGGAAGGCGCAGGGAACTACAGGCCAGTCAGTCTTGCCTCTGTACGCAGCAAGATCATGGAGCAGATCCTCCTGGAAATTATGCTAAGGCACATGGAAGAGAAGGAGGTGACTGGTAACTGCCAACATGGCTTCACAAAGGGCAAATCATGCCTGACAAATTTGGTGGCCTTCTACAAAGATGGGGTTACAGCCATGGTGGATCAGGGAAGAGCAACTGACATCATGTACCTGGACTTGTGCAAAGCATTTGACACTGTCCTACAGGACACCCTTGTCTCTAAATTGGAGAGACATGGATTTGACAGATGGACCACTCAGTGGATAAGGAATTGGCTGGATGATCACACTGAAAGAGTTGCAGTCAACAGCTCAGTGTCCAAGTGGAGAGCAGTGACGAGTGATGTTCCTTAGGGTTCGATACTGGGACTGGCACTGTTTAACATCTTTGTCAGCGACATGGACAGTGGGACTGAGTGCACCATCAGCAAGTTTGCCAATGACTCCAAGCTGTGTGGTGCGGTCGACACACTGGAGGGAAGGGATGCCATCCAGAGGGACCTTGACAGGATTGAGAGGTGGGCATGTGCAAACCTCATGAGGTTCAACAAGGCCAAGTGCAAGGTCCTGCACCTAGGTCAGGGCAATCCCAAGCACAAATACAGGCTGGGTGGAGAATGAATTGAGAGTAGCGCTGAGGTGAAGGACTTGGGGGTGCTAGTTGACGAGGGGCTCAACATGACCCAGCAATGTGTGCTTGCAGCCCAGTCCAGTTGTACCATGGGCTGCATCAAAAGCAGTGTGGTCAGCAGGTCAAGGGAGGGGATTCTGCCCCTTTGCTCCGCTCTGATGAGACCCCATCTGGAGTCCTGCATCCAACTCTGGAGCCCTCAGCACAGGAAAGACATGGAGCTGTTGGAGCAGGGCTAGAGGAGGGCCACAAAAATGGTCAGAGGGATGGAACACCTCTCCAATGAGGGAAGGCTGAGAGAGTTGGGGCTGTTCAGCCTGGAGAACAGAAGGCTCCAGGGAGACCTTCTAGCAGCCTTCCAGTATTTGAAGAGTGCCTACAAGAAAGTCGGAGAAGGACATTGTACAAGGGCCTGTAGTGATAGGACAAGGGACAATGGCTTTAAACTGAAAGAGGATAGGTTTAGATTGGATATAAGGAAGAAATTCTTTACTGTGAGGGTGATGAGGCACTGGAACAGGTTTCCCAGAGAAGCCGTGGCTGCCCCCTCCCTGGCAGTGTTCAAGGCCACGTTGGACGGGGCTTTGAGCAACCTGGTCTAGTGGAAGGTGTCCCTGCCTATGGCAGGGGGTTTGGAACTAGATGATCTTTAAGGTCCCCTCCAATCCAAATCATTTGAAAACATTTGATTTGGTTTTCATATGATGTAACAGCATTACAAGTAACATCATAAACCCATTCTAGAGCCAGCTGATGTCACATACATTTCTTTAATATTCGAGCGAGGAATACATAACTCCTTAAAGGCACTTCTCTAGAAGAATAGGCAGCGCTGGAAAGAGGTGAGAAAAGAGAAAGAAAAACCAGGTAATAGCATGGCAACTCTGTAACCTCTTGCCCAATAATCTTAAAGTGTATTTTTATATGTTAAATCAACATTATTAGTTTCCTTTAGATAAAAATTTTACATATGTAACTCTACAGTTGAAAAGCCCAAGTTAAAAGGGAGTTGATTTGTCAGGCAAGAGTACACACAGTGGTGAAACCCATGAACTGAAACAGAAAGCCTTGGTTTGTCGTTTCCTGCTATAACTACTACCACTAATTGCTAATTACAGATTTTTTCCCTTGAAGTTCTGAATGAAATATTAACAAGCTAGTAATTAAGTAATTCAGGGTCTGTTTGCTTTAGTGTTAGCTTCAGTACTGTAAGTCCAAAACCTCTGACTCACTGATCTATAAACGTCCTTCTAAATTATTCAGAGATGTCCTTTGTTTTCCTTCTGTTGAAGTTAAGTGACACTGAAACATCATTCTATGCATTAATGGCATCCAAAGTGTAACCAGTGGAAAGAGAATGTAATAATATAGGAAAACATAGTAATTGTATCTTGCATTACTGCATAAAAGAACAAAACTATTCTTGTCTTTAATTCTGCTTTTGCATATTCCTTCACATTGCTTCTGCTATAGCATCTTCCCTACAACCCCGACAGGTTACTTCTGGGGTTGTGTTTGTACAAAATAAATGCTACAACACTTCGTTAATCTGCTCCTGCAATGGTCAGCAATCAAGCGTGGCTAACCATGACCCACTAATGAAATGAAGCAGAAGCTGGGCTGCACTTGTCTACATTGCTATTACATTACAACTGGGTAGGCTAACGTAAGACACTAATCGGGCATTTTATTTCCTGCGCGGTGCAGCATTAATATGTAGGCAATGGGCACCCCCAAGGCAGTGAGGACCATGGTTGACGTGGACCACCTCTGGAAGACTGCCTGAGTCCTAGCAGGCTGAACAGCTGGATCTCAAGGCTTTACAGCACTATTTTGCTACAGCCTCACTCCCTCCCGCTTACAGCACTCTCAGGGTCTTGGATGACCCAGTGAAAGCAAGCCCATGGGTGACTTCTGCAGAGCTTAAGTGAGACAACTGTCCCCCAGCAGAACGCAGGTCTTTACTTCCCTTCTGTACCAGTGCTAACTTCCCTGCTTCATGCACAAAAAGTAGATAAAAATCTCACATCGACGCCTGTACAGAATCCAGCACAACATCTCATGAATCCACCAACTGAGAACATACTAAAATATTTTTTATTACAACACATTACGCTAAAATCAATAGATTCATTTACCGCAACAGATTTAATACTTCAGCTAATCAAGGGAAAAGAAGCAACATTTCATTATAGCATTTGGTTGTAAAGTCACTGGCAGAAATTTTTCTATATACCAATTAAACAGTAACTCAATGAAGTTAGTAACATAAAAAGCAATATTGCATATTTACAGTTTCTTCCTCAGTAAATGAAAACTTCTACAGTTCTTCGCAGTACAAATAAAATGTCTGCACAATGGATCAAACAATGCCGCCACATCTCTGATCTTTCCTTTTCAAATCTTTCTATACCATTTTTCCCAAAGATATAACATGCTATTTTCTCTACAATCAACCTTTTTTTCCTTTAGAGAGAAGCAGAAGTGGCATTTTGAAAACTTCAATTTGCTGAAATATAACAGCACCACTGAGCTCTGTTGTTCTTCACTTTTATTCTCACTTTATGCTAGAAAGATAAAACCGCAGTGGTCTTACTATTGCCAAACAAAAAGTAAATAAATAATGGTTTTGTTGACTATTACATAGCAAGATACTGCATCACTATTATTCAACTGAGTTATAATATGTATTTCTCTTTCTCAGATGTGAAATTTGACAAATACTATAATTGTTCTGGAATACTGCCAAGCAGAGGTATATGCGACCCTTGCAATGAAAACTGTGAAAGCCAATTTGATGGAAAAATAATTAAGTATTTCACTGTAACTAACACAAATAGAGGAATGAATTAGGAATGCAAAAATAAATAATCTTACCTGATTTACTGTCTTATGAACAGCTTCATTTTCCCCTTGGCTTACTGCTTTCTAGGTATCAAAGGCATCCTCCCAGTTGTACGGCTGCTATTTATCATTTCCTTGTGTAGGAGATAAGCATCCTTCTACTTTTACGAGCATGAAATCTCATCTTTTTGCCTACAGGCCAGCTTTTCATGGGCACAATCTAGTTTAATTTCACCTTCTCCTTATTTGCTAACCTTCTGTAAGAGCCACCGACTTTCTCATCAGACTTCTAACACAGTCTAAGCTTGCAGGACTTACCCGGTTTTACAGATTATATTTGAGGATAGCAATGGCAGAAAAAAATGGACCTCTGGAAATCTATTAGCAGTAGCTAAAGTGACATGTAAGCCACAAGGCCTGTCTGTGGGGAATACTATACTGGAAATGCTCACTTGCAGATAAAACAGCTGTACAGTAAGAATTTGGTTTTACTCCAGCCTTTAATCTCATAATTGGCAAAGTCCAGAGAGACAGGCAAGATGGGTATTTGCACCATTACTTTAGGTACTTAACATTTAGGAGCTAGTTTCAGTATGTAACTCACTGAGAGAGACCGGGACCTCTAAAACAACTTAAAATGCTCAGCAAAGCAACCGTCAGGCGCTTTTCTTAGAGGTTCCTATATTCACCCTTGGATTCAGCTGTTTTCCAGTGCCTGTGCAGGGAGCCTGTGGGATATATGGGGACTGAAATTACTTTGTGTGACTATCCTCCTTTATAGGTATTATAATTAGACAGGATATTATCCACAACCCCTTTTCCTTTGTAAGCTGATATCCTGCATAATTATCTCGTTTGATATTTCTTCTACCTTCTGTATTATTGTTTGCAGGCCTATTCTTTTTCATTTATCTAAATTTAATCTGCATTTGCCTTTTACTAGCCCTAAACCAGCACAGTACCTCTCAATACGGTAATTTTTGCCATCAACTATTTTTCTCCAATCTTATCAGTATCTGACATTTAAAATATTTCATTCATGATGTTCACTATGCATTTCACATATACTATAAAGAAAGGTCTCAGAAACAATTTCCTAGTCAAAGAATTTCCCTGTTACACCATCTCTCACCCTTTGCAACTTCAACATCTTGATTTATTCATGAGTAATTTATTTAAAGACATTATCATCTGCATTTTGCAAAGGTACTACACATTCAACCTCATTTATCAAGTTCAACCTCATTTGTTCAGCTTAGACTCAAAGTAACTCACCTCTAAAAAGCTTAACAAATTTAGATATGCTCTGCCTATAAACTGTTTACAACAACAATTTGCTTTGTCTTTTCCTCTCAAGCCTGATCTTGGCTGATGTTCTCATCACACTTAAAAATTATAAACAATTAAGAAATGGTTTAAAAAGACCTAAAAGACTGTCCAAATACCTTTCTACTTTTTCATTTGATCAGAACAAATTTCTAATAGGGTCTGATGTTTATAACTTTATTTAGAAACTTTTTTTTGTATCTGCTCTTTGACTCTCATCCATTCTACTGCCTTTCACTTGGCTATAGTACCAACAAAAGCCTCTATTGCAGAGAGGTTTAATGCAGAAAGAAACGTCAAAGAACAGATTTCAAAAATCAGAAGAGATTAAAAAATAACAATTATGATAACTACGACATGAAAAGAGTAATTTCTGAAGAAAACAATAAAGACAAATAATTTAGGACACTGCTTTCTCCAAGAAGACAATTATCTGCAACGAGTTTCCTAAATTGCCTGAAACTCTGAGAAGCCTGAGCACACCGCTATACTCTGAGTATTGTATTCTAGTCAAAAGAACATGCAAATGCAATTGCATTTACGGGAACTAAGCGTGGGGATGTCTACATCAAAGGCAAAACAGTCCCTGTTGCAACTCAGTGAAGCACAGGAGCGGGCCCCAAACCAGCTGCTGTCATCAAGGTATCCTCAATTACTTAGAGCAAATCACGCTCTCCATTTGCAGAGGCACACCCAAACCAGGTTTGACAATGCAGTTACACCACGGGAACAGCTGCAGCAACAAATTACCATGTTCAAGAGCTTAAAATCATCATGGACAAATCATCCTCTTCTGCAAGATGATTTTTGTAAAATATAAGAAAGCAAAACAAAAGATGGTGCTAGCCTCAAATCACCCACGTACAGGAGCCAGAACACTCTCAGACACTGAAGCCTGTGAAAGAACAACGTGACAAAGAGGACGAGGACAATAGCGAAACACAACTTGCACTACAGCAGGAGCAATCTGGCAGTTTTACAATGACCTCATCAGCTATTCCACCGTGACAAGTCTGAGGGCTCAATGCAATGCAGATGAGAAATATCTGCAATATCTATGCTCATTTATTGCTAAAACGAACCTCTCATTCTCAGTAGCTTTCTTAGCAGTTTTCAGTTGGTAGTGAGCAGTAACTTTATGCTTCAGACACGGCTTAACCCTTTTGTTTTGCCATCTCTTCAATATGGAAAATAAACTGTCTATTAACATGTTATTTTAATGAGACATAATTTGCATGTGCTAATGCTCACATTTGTCCTAGTATGTTGTTGTACCACTGGGCACAGGAAAGCTACTATAAGCACAGTCTGCTTATCAGTTTGAAAATCCAGGTTTCTGTATGACTGTATTTCTCAGAATAGTATCTGTATGGGGTCAACAGTAAAGATTTGGAAAATAACCAGGAAGGTAAGAAAGCAAATGAACTCAAGAAGAAGGAATGCTGAGACAAAAAAAGAAAATAATGAAAACTAAAGTCTGATGGCACATATCTTAGCTACTGCTATTTCAAATCTCATCATTTATCAAATGAAACGAAAACAGGAAACTCCAAATCGACCATCCCTAATGCGATAAAAAAAATTGCTGGTTGGCTTCATCTCATGGGTATTATGACAAAAGTACTCCAACCAAAAGAACTGAAGAAGGAAATGTGAATCGTCTTGGGGATTAATTTTGGAGGCTTTTGCTAAGAGTCACCGTAGGTCAGCCTCACTGCTGCAACAGGGGCCGCAGACCAGACTGGAGGAGCAGGGAAGGTATCAGTGTCAGACAGTACGACCAGGTCTTCCCAGCACACACGCAAGTGTTGGGTCTCGGGCGTCCCGTGTTGTACACTCTCACGCTTCCATCTTCCCTTACTGATACCCATGATGCACAGCAGTCGCACACCATTTCACGCATTTGCAAAGTCTCCTCGGAGTGTTTGCAGCCAAGAGCTACCCACTGGCTGGTCTTCTTCCAGCCTCTTACTCTTGAGCTTTGCTAGTAACCTAACCAGTGCTGCCACTGCCAATTTCTTTTCTTCTTTAGTATCATTCTTGTAGAATTAGTTATATGGCTCTGAAAAATCTATAAACCTCTTAAGTTTTAGAGACGCTCCCGAGAGCACCAGCTTCTCTCCGTTCCAGTTATGCTCACATATTTTTAGTTTAAGCCAAAGATGCTTTATTCTCAACATACACCACACACTCCATTAAAAAAATCCACTCTGTCTCTTTACATGAAAATAGGTGCAGAATGACTTCAAAGGAGTAAAAAACACAACCCTTTCTTCTTCTAAATAAAACATTTTAGTGAAGAAAACAGCATGTTCTTTGAAAAAGAACCATAGGATGTCTGGAAAGTAATGCAATTCTACATCTTAATGGAAAAAAAGATGCATCTTTTCATATTTTTGAAATGATGAGAAAACCGGTTACTTACAAAGATAAACATTTAACAAGAAAAAAACAGAGATACTAAGAATGGAAGTATTGAAAGTCTTGTAAAATGCAGTAATAGTTTCAGCCACAGGAAAAGATAAGGAGGAAGAACTGACTGGTATACTGTATGTTAATATCAGGGACTGAAATTAAGCTCTATTCCATCGGTTACAGCAGAGGCTCAGAAACATCCAGCTGTACAATTTCCCAATAAACACAACAAACGATGCAGTTTCATATATCCTTAAGAACTAGTTCTGTTTCACAGTGCTGACTGCTTATACTCTAGAACGTCACAGAAGCAGAAAAATCCAGGTTAGAAGGCACTTCCAGCCATCACCCAATCCAACCTCCTGCTCTAGGCTGGGTTAACTCCTCTCGCACCGGGCAGTCCCGAACAGTGTGCGGTTACTCCAGGTGCGTCCCACCATGAATGCTCGAGCAGAGGACCAGGACTTTCCTGCTGGCTATGCTCTAGCGAACACAGCCCAGGGTAGGCTTGGCCTTCACCCGCGCAAGGGCACGTGGCTGGCTCACGTTCGGCTTGTTGCCCCCGGGGACCCTCAGGCGCTTTTCCACAGAGCTGCGGCGCAACCAGCAAGGCTCCAGCCTGCGCTGCGGCAGGGGCTTCTTCTGGCCCTGATGTACAACCCTGCATTTGCTCCTCTTAAACTTCGCGAGGTTTCTTTGTCAGCACTTGTTTTTCTAAGCTTTTTGAAAAATGAGGTATTATGATACTGATTTTCTATTGCTAGGATGTATTTGTATTCCAAAGCCCAGGAAATGGAAGGCTTAAAAAACTGCAATCTGTTCAGTTTAACAATATTCATTAAAAGCATTTGAAGATTTTTTTTCTTAAACAGTTAATACAGAAGTAAATAGAAAACTAAAAAAAAAAAAACCCCAATAAATTAAGATCTACAATCCTTTAACTATTATTTTAACCTTTCCAGAAGGCTTCATTTACCCTATGCTTAGCAAGAACAAACTTGGATTGATTTTCAGAAAAATTACTAGAAGCTGAAATAACAAAAGCTGCACAATTAAAAAAAAAAAAAAAATCATAGTCCAAAACCAAGCACCAATTATTCTATCTTATTGGCAGCAACAACGGAAAACTGCAGAGGTAATCTTCCTAATTCTGTGGATTTCTATGGAACACCACATGCTTTACAAAGAACAAAATTTTTAACTGAATTCATAGGCATAATGATGACAAAAAGCAAAATGGGGACTATCTGATCCATCAGAAGAGAGCGAATTGATAAATTACAGCTCATTAACATTTTGTTCTTAGGGGTAGCAATTGTGACAGCATACAAAATCACTGTTTCAGTTTTTGCAGCGCTCATGCAGATTTTCTAGTAGTTATTATTTTGTTGTTTACATCACCAGTTCCAAGGCTAGATTTTTTTTTTTTTTAGCATTTTTCCCCCCCCTGATGTGTCTATAGAGAGTAAATATGCCCTCTGTATGCTGGCATTTACTGTAATATAAATGCACACATAAAATATATTACTATCCATTTATACTATTGGTGTCTAACACTCCCCAGCAGGACTGAAGGCTCTAATATTCTAAGGACTGTACAAACACACAAGCAGTCAGGACCCCTTGCCCTTAAGAGTTAGCAATTGCTTTTGAGAAAAGCTGCAAAGAACAAAGACCGTAAAGATGTAGAGATGTGAAAGCAAGACACAGGATAAAGAATGAAGCCATCTGCTTTTTTTCTTTCCCAATTAATTCTCAAAGTGATGTTTCAAAAGTATCCTATTTTCAAAATGAGCTAAATTTGCTACCTTTAACAAACATGTAACTTAGCAGTGGGTGATTTCTTGCTGGCACCTACAACATTTTCTAACCTGCAGTTTGTTCAGTAAATTCTCTCTAGCACCTCCCTCCTCTTCTTTACAAGATACAAACTGTGTGGGTAGGGCAGTTTTCTACCTCTCAGAGTTTCTGTTACTGCTGTCACAAATTCAGAACTCTGTTTCTGAGTATGCTCAAATCATTGATTAGGACACAAAGTCAAAGCAAGCCACCTTGAACTTTGGACAGCAGATTGAGAGATGTGTAACCACTCAAGGTTCTGTCAGGTTCACTTCAAGCCCTAGGCTGCCCTCCTGAAAACCTCCTTGCTGCTGAGAATTAACTTTATTTTTAACACAAAACCTTTCCTGCATTCCTGAGGAAGGCAAACTCAGCCCGTAACCCTGTGCCAGGTAACTTTTCATATGTCCCAGACCATGTAAGTACCCTGAAGACAAAAACTAAGATACTGAATTTGACTCAGTTCTTTACGTGAAATCACTGCAGAGGAAGGAAAGAGTGGAGAAGGAGGACAGGTTCAAGCACCAGAAGGCATTATCTCAGCACTGTATGACTTCCCATGAGCAGACATCATCATCTTGTAACAATAAACATTAGGAACAAAGCTTAAATCCCCTCTCCATTGAGAAATATATTTTGAAAGATTACCTGGCAATCAGCCCCACTTTTTAAGTGTTGGTGCTAAAAGTGTTTCCATGTGTTGACTTCTGCATGACACACAAATATAGGTGGTTTCCACAAAAGACAGACAGAACAGGAAAAAGGAAGAGAAGGATTTCCTTACGCAGCTTCTCAACAGTCCAATACTAGCAATTCCAGCGATGCCCAGTGCAGCTTCCGCATCTAGCAAGCGGATGTGAAAATCCTGCCATAACATCCCACTAAACTCTGTAAAACATTAGTCACCTACTGGTTCTGTTTGGAGACTGTTAACAAGAATAAATATATACTATTAATGTTGATAACTTTATCCTAAAGATATAGTTTAATCTTCAGAAGAGGTAGAATATTATACAGCTTTATCCTCGGTTTGTGTGTTTTAATTCAGAGTGACTGTGTTTAATGAAACGTAGGGACTCAAGATTATCTGAGTTTATCTTCTTTTTTCACACTCATGAAATCGTATAATTATCACATTCCTTCTCAGCACTGTAAGGGTGCTTGTTCCTAGTGGAAGTCAGATCCAGATCCGTGGCTCTCAAAGGTATTCTTCAGCTTTCAGAATAAAATTACTTCTGTCCAACATAATCCATTTGTTCTGCTATCATTACTTTCCCAGTTTAAAGCAACCTTCTCCCCTTCTTCCCCCCACTACCCATCTTAACTCTGCTAATATGAAGGTGAAATAATCCTTCTCTGACACTATCTTGCTAAGCTAACCAAGCAAGTTACCACTATTTTTCTTTAATTTGACAGGCCTCTGTTCATCCCAGTGGTGTCTCTTTCCGTTTGAACTCATTTGTCTTCAATGTGAGCAACCAGAGTCAAACACCTACAGACAAATCTGTATTTCCTTTTTCTCAGGAATGTCTCAGTCCAGAGATTCTAGGGCTGTATTTGTCTTTTTATTCAAGCTGAAGACATGATATCCTGTGTTTTATATTCTATGGCATTTCGTATCACATACAACACACTAACAGCACAAAATAAGAAGGGGAGATAGGCAACAGAAACAAAATGCAGATTATGCCTTCATTATAAACTAGAAATCCTTTCCTGCTGTGGTAGTGAAAGCAAAAGCCTCTACCTACATGTAGGAAAGCCCAATAAGCAAAGCATAATTAAGGCACCGACATACTGTTACTGGCTGTCAAGAGGCACAGAGGGAAAACTTTTACATGCATTTTGCTAGAAGACTGCACAGACCACATTGTTGTTGTGGAGCTCTGTCAGGACAGCAACCAAGTGTATGGGGAAAGTTGGACTAATTCTCCTCCTAAATTTGGAGTAGTCTGAAGAGCTGTACCCTAACCAGGTGCTCCATATGTGTCCTCTGTGATTACACAGCAGCAGCCTACCCAGCTTTGGGATCACTAATTGGTAGTGGAAGTCATTGCCACTCAGCAAAGAGAAACATGCCAGCTTCAGTCAAGAAATCAGCAGCTTGTCCTAGCTTTAAGAAACAAGCTATTGAAAGCAGTAAGTTCACCAATTCATGTCTCTGCCCTCTTCTTTCAGGAAAAGATTGTTCGGTAAATTGTGGACAGGCACTTCAGTAATCATCTACAGGTGTCTGACACTGCTGAAGGAGTCATGAATGAGGGCTAGCCTGGTTCCCAGACATCAGCTCAGCCTCTACGTCTAGACAAAGGTAAAGCAGCCATGTTCAAGAGGTTTCAGCTCTTAGGAACATCACAGTCAATTCTCTGAGGCGCTGACAAGGTGCCTGCAGATCTTTAAGTAAAGCTGGATGGGTTGGTACCTGGAGGGTCTACTGGTTTTGACGTGATATGATCAGAGAAATTATTCTGGAGTGGCCTCTCTCTGGCAGAACTTCACTACACTTCATCATGTTTTAAGTTAGAAGCGTATTAGCCAAGGGAAAATGAGGCAGTTAGACACATAATAGCTTAGAACCAAACTGCAGTCCCGGAGCGTAGGCGGCAGGTTTAGCTCACTCAGCAATCAGCAGTACTGTTCGCGAGTTTAATAAAAATCACAGGCAACGGCTACTGAGCTGCAGGTCAGAGCATGGAGCTTGATTCCTTGCTATAGTCCTCGACAGCAAGACTGCTGTAACTGCAGCAGCAAATTCCCCAGAAGCAAACTTAAAACTTTCCGAATCTTTCCACTGGGCTCCTACCATAGAAACAAAATACTAAGAACACATCACTATTTCCACAATACTCTTTTCCCCATAATTGTCCCCATATTCTATTAAATCAAACGATTCTATTTTGAACAAAGTAGTATTTATTACGAAACTTTTTAATAACTACTCTTAAAATGCTAAAAATAAAATAGCAGTAATTAATCTTTATTTAAATGGTAATTTAATGTGTTAAGAACCCAAAATGAAACTAGTCATTAGCTCAATAGTAAAGACTGCCAGAAGCTTCATTACTGATTAATAATGGAGAACACAGTGTACTGAACAGTCTCCCCTAATCCCAAAAGCAACTAGGAACTGAACTGCAAAAACTTTCAATCCTAATAAATTGATTAAGCATATCATTTTCTTTATAGTTACAATTACTGGGTATAGTGTAGCAAGTTTTCCTTCTCATCTACATTGATCAAATCTCTCTTTTAAAAACAATGTATCATATCTGTCATGAAGAGTTCTCATTCTGCAACCAGGTTAAAAACCACGTAACATACCCTTCTATCAGGTGACTATTATGTATGCTGGGACAACGAAGTCAGTTCCTTCCAATAAACACAAAATTTCTATGATAAACTTTTTGATTTAATAGCTTCATTGTTAGTAAAAGAATACTAACAATATTTAACGTAAATAGATTTAAGAAAGTTTGCCAGTTAATGCCAGCTGATGTCAATACTTTATCTTGCTGATCAAGATTGTCACTTTATAGAAACCTTTTTCATTTCATCTAGTTTCCAAGAGATATTTAATAAACACAACTGCTTATGATCCAAAGAAAGCTGCAGATCACTGAATTGCTCCAAAGTTCTTTGAATGAATACAGTACATGACAGTAACTACTAACATAGCTACTTACATGGGAAAAGATGCAGAAAGTAAACATTCATGGTGAAACTGTTCTACAGCACCTTTGAACCATCGCCAGACGTGAACAATAATTTAGAATAATTTCATTTAGAAACAAAATAAAATCATAATAGGAGCTACCCTACATGAAATCAATTCCTTCAACATAACCTTAAAGAACAGTCCACTGAAAACAAAATGAGAATTCCTTGCCACAGTGAGTCTGCCTTTGAAATTGTTAATTCATTTACTACTTTCATCAGCTAGCCGAAGTAACCATTATTTTTATGAGCCACTGAACTAACTGAAACCCACTGAATGCTATTCTAGAACAAGAGCAATCACACACATTACACAGTAACTTAAAGGTTCTGTATCATGAATTCTGTTCAAAGTAGCAACATACAAAATCTAGCAATGTCTATGAACTGGCACATTATGGGAAAAGAGAAGCTTCCAGTAGATCCTTTCACTCAGGAAAACACTCCTTTTTCCATTCCTTCTGATCTACCTGCTACCAGACACAGGATTCAAAAGCTTGAGGAGCGAATGCTTCACATTCCTTTTGTATAATGAAGCACAGAGATCAAACATCTATCAAGCACTACCACTGATACCACTGAAAGCCAGACAGGAGGAGGAAGATCAGGTAATTCTGGTTAATCTTACCAGTTCATCTATGCCTCAGAAACATGTTAAATATTAATATATATAAATATTAATGAATTATCGCATATGAGAAAGACAGACATAGAAAAATCATCCTAGAAGAGATGTTAGTATTTCAACATCTCTTCCCAGACTTGCCATTTACAGTCTTCATCATCAAAAACACTGGTGCAATTATCTCCTGCACAGTTCCGGAAAAATCAAACTTGTTTGCTTTTGGGAAGGGATGCTTTGATATAGAGTTTCTCTCTCTGCAGTTTTGTAAATGTACATAAGCTGAAACATGAATTTATGAGTACTAGCATGGCAGTTTACATGTTTACTATGAATATTTCAAAGACCTGGTAACACTCCTATTTGTCCAACTGAAAGTGCACTAAAATGCATTGGAAGTACTGCTGTATAATAATGGTTCACTCTGAGTAACAAATCTACTCCGACAGAGGTGGTTTGGGGCATTCCTTAACGCACACACTCGGCAAGAAATGTCGTATCTTAACAGAATACCTTAATGCTTGGGATGTTTGCAAGTGACCATGAGCGGGTAATTTATATAAAGAGAGAGACCAATCCATTACACAGTGAGCAAAAGCGTATCTGAACCAAAAGATTATAAAGACCCTGCCTTGTTCCAGGACCAAGTGTGATCCACAGGTCTTTTAACTGGTGGAATCACTGGCAACCGCTTATGAAATATCCAAAGAACTGCTGGGGGAAGAATGAACATAACTTTCGTCAACAGTTACAAAAGACCATTGTATATCCCCAAAGTACCTAAATTTCTTTTCTCAGCACCAACTCTCAATGTGAATTACTACTCCTGATTTTTAGTGCCGAAGCTCTCTATGAAGTTGCGACCCCATCACTCTACACCCAGTTCCTCCCACTGTCACGCAGCCAACATCCTTCTAGAACCTCCAAGCAATCAGATAGGAGCCTCAATTAAAACAGCTTATTGTTTTTGTTAACTGCACGCCATTTCCCAGTTGCAGCTAATAACACAAGCCACAGAAGACATGATCCTGAGACAAATTACCTTACCACTTCAGGACTACCTTCAGCATCAGAAATAAAGCAAAGCAACAGTGTGCAAGTACATGTCCATATGTATGCCTGTATCTCCAAAAAGAAAAGTTCTGTTTTAGAGAGTACAGCTTGTGGAATCAGCTTATTCAAACATGTCTATGTAATTTACAGTAATTTAGCAGATAATAAACTTTGCTTTTCCTGGGTAGTAACTGAAAGTTATTTTGAATATCTACATGACCTATTCTGTGGCACACACAACATTTAGGATGGGACTACACCAGCGATGTATCACCAGAAAGTCTACTATTAACCTACTCAAATTAAATGTATGGCAGATATTTATCAAGCATTGTACTATACATAAGGTAAGAACAGCAAACAGAACAGAAAACGTTGTTGTGCTCTTATCTTGAATATTGTGCCATTGCCTACCTTAAAAGGCAACAGCAGCAAGACAGAAGGGTACGAAGAACAAAACCAGTGTTGACTGGAGATACTGAACAGTTGGATACAGGGTGCAATTAAACAGATTAAGTTTTTGTAGCTTGGAAGATGCACGATTGGGGTAATGTGGAAAAGAAGATAACAGCAGGAACAGAGAACAACTGCTCACCATTCCTCCTGACATAAGGCCTAGGTTGACCCAAAATGAATTATTAGGCAACAGGTTCAAAAGAAATAAAATAATACCTACGCTCACAGTGACAGTATGGCCTTCTACGTTGAAAATTTAGTGGCAAATCCCCTTGGCACATTGAGGGAGGAAGGTCCAACTGAACCTATTAAGCGCCAGGATGCAGATACAACTTCCAGCAGAGAAGTCCCTGCATGCAAAATGCCAGAAACTGGCTGCATACTTTGTATTTGTCCTGGTTTTGCACTCTTTCCCTATGCATTTGCTAGTGATATGATGCTCAAGCCTGCAGTCTGATCCTGCACAGCGTCTGCTTTGCAGCTGTCCTGCGAGCAGAAAGACCTCTCCCTGGCCACAGGCGATGGGAGGAGTACTGCTGCTGACCACAAACGGCTGGAAACGAGTGCAGGATACGCCTCTTCTCTTCCAAATCCACCCAGTCAACTTCCAAACTCTTCCCAGCCACGGACAGAACCTCCCCATATCGCTGCCTATTATTAGAAATGGATGAGGCCAGCGATGGCAGGGATGGGGCCTCATTTGGAAGGGGGGAACAAGGGTGAGACGACTTTTATAAAGCATTTTAAACAAGCACTATTCTGAAGGGGTTTCGCCAAAGACATACAAGAGTGTTTGTGATGAAACCTCTTGCAACACAAGGTTTCATGCAAGAAACATTTAAATTGTTTGCTTATGAGCCAAACTGAGTAATTTCCACGCAGGAACTGGGGAGATGGGAGAAAAGGAACAGGGAATATGAAAATCATGCATCTGTTCCTTTAAAGTAATTTTATAACAGTACTAATATTTAATAATACTAATATTTAGAAAAAACAAGCTAGATACGGTTGGGAATACTGTTCTTTAGTAATATAATTAGGGATTGCAAGTGAACACACCCGAGTTTTAGAAATTAAGTTTCAGTAAAACAAAACCAAGGCTTTTAAAATTCTGAGAGGCACAAGTGTGTGCACACAACGGAGAGAACAGCACTGCCAAGAGCACAGAATATATAGTAATTACAGGTATCATTTGGGACACGGGAACATTCCAGCATTCACTCCATATATTTTTGTAAACTGTTTTTGTTTGCAAGTGACACAACAATTACTAATTAGCAACTGGCAATTAGAAATGTGAAACTATTATAGTTCAACGGAAGGAAAAGAAACAGTAAGTCATAAAAGACAAATGATTTTCCAGCAATTGTCTGAGTCTTTCATAATAAATCCAGTACTACTGGGAAAACAATCTGTGCTTTTTACTGCAGTGTCTTCCCTGTCAAGGAAAACTTAAAGAACATTTTCTTTCTGATAATTAAACCCAAATCAAAATTAATCAAAAGACAACAGGAAAAACTAGACTTCTTTGACAAGTTAAGTACACAGATGTAACTAGAAACAAACCCAGAACATGGTTAACATCAGAAAAGTAGCACTATTTCCCACTATTTTTCTTGAAGCTGTATTGATAACTTTAAGTTCTCTAAATCAAGATTTAAATCATATGGAAGTTAAATAATTTAAATAGCCACCACCCTCCCCGCAGCTTATTAATCGTACCTTAATTTGTGCAAAAGGTCTGTCAAAGTTTCCAACATAAAGAAGACCAACATTCTGGGTGAGTAGCCTAAAAAAAAATGAAAAAAATCTATTAAAATACCACTTTACATATGTACAATTTTTTGCATCTCCAATAGTTGTTACTGAACCCTATCAGGGTAACAATCTTCATTATGACAGCAAGAGCTATCTTTGCAAAGCTGACTACACAATTCCATTTGAACTACTACAAAAAAAGGAAAGACACATTAAAGATGGATGGACAGCAGTAATTTGTGTTTACGGTGCAAGCAGCTCTTCAACAGCATCATTTCACAGGCTCCTTTGTGATGGACATCACTCAACAACATGGAAGAATGGCAGGTATGTGCCTTTTCCATTTATTCGAGACCATCAGAGACCAAGGGACAGTAAGAAAAAAGATGAGTAAACACACAGTCAGAGCAGCAAGCCTAAGAGTCAAAACAGATTAGGGCAAATAGAAGTACGCACAGCATTACAAATATGACATCACTAGAAGTGGAGAAATAATACAGAATCTCTGCAATATTGCCTATTGGCTTCCGAAATAAAAGGAGCCGCAGATGCTGTTTGTGCCTGCTGTTGTCTTCAATTCTTTACAGAGTTGTTGCGTACACCACCAAAATCCAGAGGGACAGTGGGGTAAGTTGACTCAAACAACTGCTGCTGCTTCTGGAAAAGAGTTACATTTGATTCCTGCAGGTACCGTGCAAGTCAATGTTATTACTACACAAACTCCAAATCCCAGAGAAGCACTAGGGTGCCACGGCTATCAACAAGCAGACAAGAATATCACTGAGCACTGAAAAGGGTAGTAGAGCACTGTGCTGTTCAAACTGGACAACCACACTGTTCCTCTTTGCTAAGCAAAGGCACGGTGGTCATGACCTCCACTGCAGAGGCTCCAAAAGCGTTGCACTGAAGTACAGACATCCTATAAGGAGAACTCTTCCATGACAGACCATTGAAAGAGTTTCTGTTTTCACTGAAAGGACATTCAAAACTCATCACACTCTTCAGTAACTCCCAAGCTGTCATAGTGTATTTGCCATTTTCTATTTTCCTTCCATTTTATATCACATTCACATCATCCATAACACCTCACATATGGATTAAACTTCCCCCCTAAGTAGAAATAACCAGAAAACAAGTAGGAACGTGGACATTATTCTGCTCAAGTTTGACACCAAGATGTCTATCTCTTTATATATTTTTACATCCTTTTAATTCATAGTGAGTTATGTATTTTTCTATACATAAACTGGTTGTCATTTTTTAATTAATATCTCATCATCTGCAAGCCTATTTTCAATAAACAAAACAGAAGCTTAAACAGCAGTAAATCATTGTTTAGACCTTCAGTCCACACAATGTACACAAATTAGTATAATTTTGATTCTTCCCAGTTCTAACCACAATACGATATATGTGATCTTAAACTGATTCACCAACAGTGGGAAGTGGTGAAACTTGGCAAAATGGCAAAGTTGAAACATTCATGTATATAAAACAAAAGTAAGAAGTGGTGTCAAACTGTATACCACCTTAAAAACCAAGCTGTGTGGTGTGGTCGACATGATGAAGGGATGGGATGTCATCCAGAGGGACCTTGACAGGATTGAGAGGTGGGCATGTGCAAACCTCATGAGGTTCAACAAGGCCAAGTGCAAGGTCCTGCACCTGGGTCAGGGCAATTCCAAACACAAATACAAGCTGGACAGAGAACTGAGGGTAGCACTGAGGTGAAGGACTTGGGGGTGTTGGTTGGCCAGAAGCTCAACACGACCTGGCAATGTGCACTCGCAGCCCACAAGGCCAACCGTATCCTGGGCCACATCAAAAGCAGCGTGGTCAGCAGGTCAAGGGAGGGGATTCTGCCCCTCTGCTCCGCTCTGGTGAGACCCCACCTGGAGTCCTGCATCCAGCTCTGGAGCCCTCAGCACAGGAAAGACATGGACCTGTTGGAGTGGGGCCAGAAGAGGGCCACAAAAATGATCCGAGGACTGGAACACCTCTCTTGTGAGGAAAGGCTGAGAGAGTTGGGGCTGTTCAGCCTGGAGAACAGAAGGCTCCAGGGAGACAGGGGGTGCCTACAAGAAAGCTGGAGAGGGACTTTTTACAAGGGCATGGAGTGACAAGACAAGGGATAATGGCTTTAAACTGAAAGAGGGTAGATTTAAATTAAACATGAGGAAGAAATTCTTCATTATGAGGGTGGTGAGGCACTGGAACAGGTTGCCCAGAGAAGTTGTGCCCTGGAAGTGTTCAAAGCCAGGTTTTATGGGACTGGTGGAAGGTGTCCGTGCCCATGGCAGGGGGCTTGGAACTGGATGATCTTTAATGTCCCATCCAACCCAAACTGTTCTATGATTCTATGATTTGTAATTGGATACTGCATGCAAACATTTCCTGGGCATTGACAGAAATACCCAAAGGAAGGAAAGACCAGTAAGGATGAGAGCAGATCAGTCACAGTACGGACAGGCAAGTGGCCTCCTCCCTTTGCCCATCAGTATGCCTAATTCTGTCGGGAAGACCCATACTGTTTCGCAATGGTTCTCCAGTACTGACACATGGAAGTCAGGATGAGAATGTCAAACTCATTTTCAGTCACAGTAAGAAAAATTCATCAAGAATTCAGGTCTTCAGAAATGAAACCGCCAGCATAGAGATCAAATCTTCTCTTAGGACTGTAAAGGAAACTCGGAAAATATTTAAGGGTTTTCTAAATGAAAAGAAACAAATGGGAAGTAATGAGCAGAAAAGGTTAAAAGAGAATCTGTAAAAAGGATTCAGGTTATGTCACCATATTTGAGAGAGGGGCACCTTAAAGCAAAAAAATATTCTTAAAAAGAACGGCACATAATTTTTACAAGGAAAAAAAAAATCCACTAGCTGTATTTCTAGTAAGGGACCTAAAAAAAGAGAAAACATTCAGTGTGATTATTCCCACAAGGTTACTCCTCTTCACATTGTTTTCTTTACTGGATAGAGATGTAGGACCATTAAAATCTGAGTCTTTAGGATGGCTTTAGTTAGAAGTAATGAACATCTAGGGAACGTCGGATTGATCTTTCCAGGAGATCACACAGCATTTTACACCGTTTAACTTGCTATCACTGATATGCACCCAAAACCTGCAAATGTACTGCAAGAATTGCCTTCCTTAATAAGACTGACACTGACACAGAAGTACAAGCTTATTACTATCTATTCACCTTTCACTGCCTTGGCTGAAAAGTATTTTACTTATAATTTTTCATTTGTATTCACAAGTCACTTCAAAAAGGCACTGTTAATTCACTGCAACGTTAGGGAAATTTTTAGGGAATGGAAAGTTATTTCTCACTCTCACTTGCTTCAATAAAAGGTCACATTCTTTGTTTCTTTAGTTTTCAAGATTCCTCTCGAGTTCTGAAGTTCAAAATTAATCAACAACATGCAAAGCCAGTCAATTCTCCATATAAGCGCTCAATGAGGTTGAAACGAGCATCCTAATGTGATCATAACTTAATGCCCTGAAACACTTGGTTTTTTCTCCCCCAAAATGGTCTGAGCAACTGAAAAAATTCCAAATCTCATGACTAGTATGAACTCTTTTACTTCAGAGTCTTTCTTGAGCTCTCTGAGAGCAGCCCTGAGGAGGAGGACTTGGGAGCACTGGTGGATGAAAAGATGGACACGAGCCACCAATGTGCGCTCGCAGTCCACAGGGCCAACCGTATCCTGGGCCACATCAAAAGCAGTGTGGTCAGCAGGACGAGGGAGGGGATTCTGCCCCTCTGGTCTGCTCTGGTGAGACCCCACCTGGAGTCCTGCGTCCAGCTCTGGAGCCCCCAGCACAGGAAAGACATGGACCTGTTGGAGCGGGGCCAGAGGAGGGCCACAAAAATGATCCGAGAACTGGAACACCTCCCTTGTGAGGAAAGGCTGAGAGAGTTGGGGCTGTTCAGCCTGGAGAACAGAAGGCTCCAGAGAGACCTTATCGGAGCATTCCAGTACTTGAAGGGGGGACTACAAGAAAGCTGGAAGGGATTTTTTACAAGGGCACGGAGTGATAGGACAAGGGATAACGGCTTTCAGCTGAAAGAGGGTAGATTTAAATTAGACATAAGGAAGAAATTCGTTACTGTGAGGGTGGTGAGGCACTGGAAGAGGTTGCCCAGAGAAGCTGTGGATGCCCCCCCTCCCTGGTAGTGTTCAAAGCCAGGTTGGATGGGACTTTGAGCAATCTGGTCTAATGGAAGGTATCCCTGCCCATGGCAGGGGGTTTGGAACTAGATGGTCTTTAAGGTCCCTCCCAACCCAAAGCATTCCATGATTTCATTTCAGCATAATCTCCATATTTCAGAGACTGAGCTCATACGGAAGAGTCTGGAGAGGTAAGCAGGCTGCGGCCACAGTCACTGCTAAGGCTCTGGATAAGCCCAGCGCCTGCAAGAGCGTTACTGCTCTCTCAGTAGTCACCAGTGGCAGTATCAAAAAAATGATGTTCCATCGAGGAGACTGGCGAGACAGAGTACATGCCATTCTCCATCTCAGCCATAGGAACTCAGCATGACTGATCTCTAAATTACCATTAAGACGTACTCCTCACCTATCTAGAAAGTTCAAGTTATACATAGTCATTGTTATACTTGTTTACCACAACACCAGGCTGCATTTTTTAAGTACCTAAAATTAACTTTATACCATAAACTTTAACATGTCTAAACTGATACAGATACTCTCTGCTAATGCTCTCAACTAATCACTCTTTGCTTTTGAAGACTTTCCAATGGCAGGCAGGACTGGTAATAAGCACTTCTGCGTGTCCTTATTCCAGTGCCTTCTTTAACAATGTCAGTTTTCTATTTCTTATCTAATTTCAATTTCACATCTGCACAGTTCTGTTCTCAAAACACTGTCAGTGGTACTCAACACCTAACTGCTAACAGTTGGACATCACCTGTAATTGGCCAAAATCAATACCAGCCTGTGAAACTGTGGTGACAGTTTCACAGTACAATTATCTTTGAATTTCACATTCAAATAACTATCTTGAAATTGTGACAAACAATTGTCAAAAATACAAATGCCTACTGGCACTTTAGTACATGTACTTACTTTTACTGGAACATATGTAGCAATACACAAAATTGCCTCAACTAAATACACATTAAAGATTAATGTGTATTTTATTTGTAGTCTCTCCTATTCAATACATTATCAACACAATTTCCATTTTTTTCTGTAAGTAAAGAAACATCACTCTGAGAATCAGTAGTTCTCTAAGATGTGCTGTCCATACACAACATTACACTCCCTCTACTCTTGTGCCATACGCTCACATGAGCAGACTTCTAGCTCGACGTGCCTACTACTAGGGCTGTATCGTTATGGTCCATGCAAACAGCATGAAAAAGGAAGTGCCAGGAGAAACCATCTCTGACTTTTGCGAATATAATGGCAAGGGTCTTAAAGGCTTTCCCCAGTACCAAGAAAATGCTGCCATACAGTTACCATCAAATGCCTTCCGAATCCTAGCTTTGGCCCTTTCTGGGATGTAAAACATTTCTGTGATCTCAAACTCTAAGCTGCAGGAGCCAGGCCCCGCATGCATGGCTGGGCGGGGGGAAGCTGACCACGGCAGTGGGCATGGTGAGGCACAGCAATCCAAAAAAAGTGGTGGCAACATTGATGTGAGGGGAGTAAATGTAAATAAGTATAGGACAGGATTAAGGAGTTGGATGAAAGGAAACTCAGAATAAGGCAGACTGAGATAGCAAGGAATGTGGAACACGAGAGGGTTGAGAGGTATAAATGGAGTGACAGTGCAGCTAGCTGGGTTGGAAAGCACTGGGGCCGAGCTCTTGGCTAGAGATGACTGGTGGGTTAGGGCTACAGGTGCAGTAGAGACCGACTGACCACAGAGCTCTCCCTCCCCGAGCACAGCTAGCCTTGCTTCGGGGGCTGGAACAGTCCCAGTACCACCGCCCTCCTCCTGCCACCATCAGCCACAGGAAGCAGAGTGACCCTTGGCTATGGACCTTATGAGGGCAGCACGTTTCAAAGAAGCCTGATCGCTTCATCTTCTCCACGCACGCCCTGTTCCTGAGAACTCACTGAGCGTTGTCTGTTAAAATGAAGGTGGGTATTTCAAGATAGTCTCGACAAAGATGCAGGCACATCTCACCGCCACACCAGTGCTCCAGCCATTAAGCAGTACTTCGTGAAGGCAGAACGCAGGCGTCAAATACTTCCTCCGTCTCTCGCTGGGAGGTATACCTTGAAGACATCACTTCAGCTTGACCTGAACCCCAAATGCCGACCCCTTCAGACTCCAAGGGCTGCCCTGGAAGTCTGCTTGGGCTATCAAACAGGGTCATGCAAACTGTGGAGCTGAAAATATAACTTCTGACCGGTCATACATGAACCAGCTGGAAGCTTTCCTCTGGGCTATCTCGATCCTAGTGCTGCTGCGCAGACCGTGGCAGGAGGTTTCTAGAAAGGAGCATGCAGAGAAATAAAGGAGCAGGGTGGAGCCAGGAGCCGCTGCCTCTCACAGGAGCAAGTTACGGCAGGTTAGATGAACGCAGTAACTTGCTCCTGTGCGAGGCAGCAGCTCCTGCGCTTGCTCTGTTGTAAGATCAGTGCCGCATCGTGCAGGAACACAGACTGAGCCTTGTAGCTCTAGCCAACAGCACAGAGGTCAGAAAGGCTTAGAAAGCAGGGAGCATGGAGTGAAAAATGCAATGTGTGCAGCAGAAGGGCTGAAAAGAGGTAAGGCGATTGGCATTGGAAAAGTGGAACCTGCTGAAGGAAAACGATGACCAGTCAACAGGCACGTGAGCTGGAGTTGTCCTTTCTTTCAGGATGAAAGCTGCCATGAAATAGGCAACGCCAGGCATGCAGAGCTGCCAACAGCAATGCTTCAGTTATTCACCATCCCTCTGAAACACAACATGTAACTTCTTCCTTCAATTTCCACAAGAACGCTCACCAAAACCCCAGAACTGATGACAATTTATCAAATTGTATCTTGCAGTATTTGTATTAGGCAATCCTAAAATTTAACCTGACATACATCATGGCTGAAGAACAGTTCATCACTCCACATAAATCAAGTCACTAGATCCCGTATTTCTGGTTTTATTGCTGACTGTTGCCTGTTTCTTTCACTGGCTCTTGCAATCACTGAAAAGCCTGACTCTAGATTAGTTTGTGTTTGATTTTAAGAGCTTGATAAATGCTACGGCCTGCCACCAAAGGTCTGCTAGATGTAATAAAACTTCACTGTTATATTACATAACCAGAAAAGTATTTGAGTGCATGCAAGACTGCAGAAACTTCCAAAACTCAGCTTGAAGACAGCACGTATCTGTCTGTACCTCTAATGATGGTCTAAGACGAAACTAACTGCTTTCAGCACAGGATGAGGGGCAGCTCCTGCTGTGGTCTGTTCTCCTACCCGAAAGAACTCTCTCCCGATGGGACAGGATATTTTCTCGTTGATCTGAACAGCGGACTGATACCTGAAACACCGTTGGTGTCTGTCTGGAAGGGATTTTGCCCTAGCAGACGTGATTAAACAGGAATACCAATTCCACTGATGAGACAACGGGATTAAGAAGCATGGACCACGTCCACTTTACAGTCACATGTAGCTACAATAGAGCTGGGATCTGATCTACTGACTTCATCCTTTGTATGCCCTGAAAAGACATTTGCAGTCTTCACCGAGGTTGCTAGTGAAAAGATTTCAACCCTGAGAAGACGTGCATCAACAGCGGAAGAGAAGTGAAGAACAATGGAAAGAAAAGACAATCCTGACACTCAGCGGCGCTACTGACCCTTGTGCACATCTGTATCGTCATTGCTAAGAACACCTCAGCATACACATTAGTGGCCGAGTAAGGCAAAAACTGGAATTCAACTTGTTTGAAGTATAAATTGGACAGTCGGATAAAATTGTAAGAAAAATTTGTGTGACCACACTCATATTCTAAACTCCCATATTTAAAATAACTATATAATAGGGATTAACACTTGTTATGGTCTGAATGTTTTTACATGTCATTTTAAAATATACCTTCTGTGTGATAAGCATATAGAAAGAATTCCACTGTTGCGCTCTGTATATGCTTTTACCTGTCTCTAAAAATCACTCTGGATGCATTTGCACATTTTAGGCAGAAATGACTGTTGTAAATTACAAACATGGATGAACAACAGCCCTGAGAACAAAAGCAACACCTTTGTAGGTTCAATAGTTGTATTTTCAAACACTGTTTGAATGTTTTTCACATATAGCTTTGAACACAAAGGTAACTATTATACATAATTTTATAAATTTGTATTCCATATTGCACAGGAATTACCCCAGTATGTCATTATTGCACACGATGACATAAGGACGAATAAAGCATCATGACACAGCAGAAAGGACAGCATATTCACATAAGGTGGCTGATGTCCTCTCAAGAATGTAATAAATATTCTGTATCTTTCTTGTGTTCACTTAAACTGTGAGGGAAAACTGTGCACTGTGCTGCAATATCTTAATCACGGAAAGAGGAGCAGTTTCTTCAGTAGTCTCTTGAACCATAGCTTTGATTCTACTACAGTGACATTACAATTATATTTCGCTTCTTGATTATGATAATTGTTCCCCATTGCTTTTCAACTCTAATTATATATTTTCTAGGAATATAAAATTGAAAGAAAGAGCAAGAAGAAAATCAGAAAAACATAAATAGAGAATGATAAAAATGGATGTTAGGGTCAAAAGAATTAACTTCCTACATTCAATTTTTTTCAAGATCATTAATTATTTCATTAATTTTTTTCAGAGACTAATGTAAGAGTACCAGAGTGAAAATATTATGCTAAGTATTATGAAATAAAAAAGTATATAAAAGGATGCAATACAAATTCTGGAAAAAGCTAATACCAGTGCACAGATAAGCTTGCGAATTTAAACTGACATGCATACATGGTCTGCCAACAACACGCATTTCATTTTGTTCTAGGAGTACAAAGAGCCAAAGAACCTGAGAGTTCACAGAAGCAGTAGTGAACCTTGCACACAGAATCCTGACAATGGCAAAGCAGGGGCTTCACAGGCAAGACAGAAGAGCTCTCTCCTGCTTTCTACAGTGCATTTAGCAAACCACTTTTTCAGGCTATGAAAATATTCTAACAAATTTTTTTCCTCATCAGTCATGCCAGAAAACTTTTTTCATGGACAAATATAAGCTATTCAAGTATAATCATCATGGTAAAGAGTAGACAAATAGACTATATTTGATTTATGACATTCTTTCTCAAATTAGAGCACAAATTGAAAAAAGCTGTGAGGGAACTGGAGGAGATACCATGCACAGCTGGTTACACAGAAAAGATGCAAAAGAACCCTGGGTTTGAACTCAAGCGGGGAAAGAGGTTGGGAAGGAATACGAATCAAGTGCTAAAAAAGAGACTGTAAACAACTTTACAATGTTAAATTTATCTCTGCTATAAAAACCCCAAAGAAATGTAAGCAAAACCTTCTCATTCAGTGAATTCTGAATTTGCAGAATATCCCAATCCAAGTTAATGGTGACGGCAATTAACAGAAAACTGTATTCTAAGTAATATTCATGAGTGAAAAATGCAGTGGATAGCACAACACCCTCAGCCTTCCCACAACAGCACTCCAACAGTGTGCGTTATTAGTCGTATTAATAAGCATGCTGCTTTCTGAAACACACGCAACTCAAAAAAAAAAAAAAAAAAAAAAAAA